>WBZU01000447.1_pt1 | contig 35545 bp, 32 predicted proteins | sample 5204311 | NCBI WGS metagenome assembly WBZU01 (sample SAMN12344359, study PRJNA552823) | activated sludge metagenome | biome: Activated sludge suspended growth; feature: Nitrification reactor; material: Wastewater; isolation source: activated sludge from nitrification reactor of wastewater...
CGGCATCGCTGAGGGGACGAAACGGTGGCGACTCCAGACCGGCGATACGCAGACTCGGGTAGGCCGCCGTGAGACGGGGGACCAAGGCGTCCAGCGTCGCCTGGGAGCCTCCGTAAAGATATATGGCGTCGCCCCTTTCAGAGGCCTCGGCACAATACTTCCACATCAGATCCGGGCCGTTTATTCGTTGCTGGGCCGAATATCCCAGACGCCGAAGCATCCAGGCCACGGGGTAGCCGTCCGGCGTGGCCATGTCCGCCTCGCTGATCACGCGGCCGAAATCCGGATCGGTACGCGCGGTCACGACGGAATGGACATTGCATATGCAGACCACTCTGGACTCCCGGCGGCGCCCCCAGTCCGCTATGCGGCCCAGCGCATCCTGCCAGGTGAGCACGTCGATTGGCGCGCCAAGCACGTCTCCCGTTCGCCTGTTGAGATCAGCGGGCATGGCTCCCCCTCGCTTCCTTGATCGCGTCCTCGTAGATGGAAATCAACATTCGGTAGTTCTCTTCGGCAGAGTAGTGAGTTTCGAATTCATTGCGCGCATTCCCGCCCATTTCGCGCATCCTTACCGGATTGGCGAGCGCCCACCGCATCCGGTCCCCAAGACTGCGCGCATCGCCAGGGTCGAAGAGTAGACCCGTTACGCCGTCCCGAACCAGCTCGGCCATCGCCCCGAGCCGGCTCGCGATCACCGGCAGTCCGCACGCGAATGCCTCGACCAGCGTACGAGGAAAACTCTCATAGCATATGCTCGGGATTACTAGAGACTCCGCCCCCAGCATTTCCTCGCGGACCTTCGCGGGATCGATGCTGCCGAGCAGCCGAACGTTTCTCAGCCCTGCAAGCAGATCGGCTTGATCACCCTCGCCTGCCACGCGGACATCCACCTCGGGAACGGCTGCACAGGCGCCGGAAAGAACGCGAATGCCCTTCTCGGGTGACAGGCGTCCGACGAACAGGATGCCCTTTCGCGTGCGAACCTCCGGCTCGGGCAGGTCCACAAAATTCGGTTTGACGACGACCTTGTGCGCAGGCAAGCCACCGTCGATGAACTTGCGCCTGCAAAATTCGTTGAGTGCGACGAACCGCGACACATGGTGCGCGAGGGTGCCGACGTATCGGTGCACCACCAGCATGGCCGACAGAACCGCCGTTTGAAGGCGGGAGTTCCGGTAGCAACCATGAATCAGCGCCGGCACGGGCGCCCGGCCAAGGCAATCCTCGCAGACCCGCCCCTCTCGCAGGAACATCGCCTGCGGACACAGCCAGCGAAAGTTGTGGAATGTCTGGACGATGGGCACGCCGAGGTCGCCGAGTGCACTGTAGACCGAGGGCGAAATCAGCGGAAACGTGTTGTGAATGTGAGCCACGTCCGGCTGAAACCGCTCCACGACCGCCTTGATCGCCGCCCGTGTCGGGCGCGACCAGACCGTTTGCATGGCAAGGCTGGCCTGACCCATTTCAGCGATCTCGGTGTTGTACCGCTCGAACAGTTCGACTTGATCACCGGCGGAGCGCAGCAGGTCGACTTCGCTATCGACCACTGCATCTTCGCCGCCCCGCTGTTGATAGCGGCAATGCACGATCAAAACACGCATGCTAGGCCGCCAACGCCAGTTCGATGCCCGCAACGAACCGGGATGCCATGTTGTCGATCGTGTAGCGGCTCGACGACAGCTCGCATCCAGCCTGCAGACGCTGCAGATACGCCGGCTGCGACAGCACCTTGCCTACCGCGCTGACGTAGGCATCCGCATCATTCGGCGTCATCAAACCATTGACGCCATCTTCGAGATAGGCGATCTCGGGCGAATGCAAGCGGCAGTCGGTCGTGATGATCGGCGAGCGGGCGACAAAGGAATCCAGGATGCCAAGACCCACCAGCCCGGGATTCAGGAAAACGTCGGCCAGTGCAAGAAGGGCGGCCTTGTCGCGCCCATGCCGGCTGCCGGCATACCGCAGCCAGGGGTTGCAGGAGAGCGCAGCTTCGACGACGCCGCGATCCGGGCCTTCACCGACGATGACGAGCACGAAACCGGGCACGTCCTGGGCAACCCTGCGTCCGGCCTCGAGCAGGAAGTCAAGCCGCTTCTCGGCATACAAGGAACCGAGGAACAAACCGACCTTCGCGTCACGCTCGATGCGCAGCTCCCGGCGCATGGCATCCAGCGCCTGCGAATCAATCAATTCGATGTCGCGTGCCATGGCCGCCGTATCGACCGCGTTGTCCACGACCGTTACGCGATCCGGGTCGAAACCCGCCTCAACCACGAAGGACCGGGAGAGCGCCGTGTACGCGAACCACCAGTCGACCCGGCGGGTCGTCCAGCGTTTGAATTGTTCCGTCCAGTGATCCGTTCGGGAAGCCTGCATGTTTTTCCCGTGCCCCCAAAACGCGAAACGGCGTGGCCGCAAGAGCGACAAGGCCAACAAATTGAACACCAGCTTGTTTTCTTGTGTCGCGATCACGAGATCCGAGCTTCCGGTTGCACGGTGAAAGTTCTGCCAGCACACCCTGTCGCCGAATAGATACACGCTCTCCAGACGTTCGGCCCATTCGACATGCCCCGCATCGTTCTTTGCGCGCTCGCCTTGTGTGGGATCACCGTACAAGAGTCGCAGACGGATTCCCCGCGCGGACAGCATCTCCCTCATGCGCTCGAAAAGCGGGACTCGATAATGTGTCATGCGACGCTGGATGATGGAGACTTCCGGTGACATCGGCATCAGCATCGAACGGATCGGACCATCATGCCAACGGTCGTCGCGCAACGACCTGCACGCCGGAACTCAAAAGCCCGGGCCAGAGGCGGCTCGCGGGCCCGAGAACGCCGAAACCCGTGTGCCGGACAATATCGAACCCGGCTTTCACGAGAAGCAGGGACAACGAACGAAAAGTAAAGTAATGCAGGTGCCCGCCATCGAACAGGATGTCACTTCCGAGCCCTTCGTTGGGTTGGGACGTCGACGGAAACCGTCCGGCCGCGAGCAGCAACCTCTTCTTGATGAAGGCCACATTCGGCGTATTGATCACCGCAACCCCGCCAGGTTTAAGTACGCGCAGCATTTCCTCGGCGGCGCGATAGACATCCGGCACATGCTCGATGACGTCTGCACTGACAATGACGTCGATGCTTTGTGCCGGAATCCCGGACATGTCTTCCGCGCTGCCGAGAACGGGTTGAAACGGCAGGCTGGAAAGGTTCGCGCATGATTGATCGAGCCGGGACCGGGAGTACTCGAGGCCGACGAATTGGCGGAACCGGTCTCGGAGGCGCAACAGTAGCCGTCCGTCGCCACAACCGACATCGAGCACGCAATATGCAGGCGGCGCGTCCTTCAATATCGCAGCCACCCTGTCCCGCGGCCACGATCGTGGATCCGCATCCGCGTGCTCGTCCGATATCGTGGCTGTGCCGTACATTCGATCGTACTTTTGATCAAGGCTCATTGTTTTCCCGCGTTCCGATCAAGCATGGGACATTGCAGGTACGCGGCCAGGCAACGTGCACAGCGGCTGCCATTAGGGACGCAGAAGTGCAGGCGTGCCGGAGAATTCGATCTCATTGCCAATCAGGGGCACCTCCTGCTCGCCGGCAAAGGAAACACGATTGAACCCGCCCAGCTCGGTTCGATCAACTTTCCGCGTACCCGACACCGACCACACAATCAGGTTCCTTGTAATCCCGCGCCGGACGCTGCATCGATAGATCCCCGCGCTTTCGCGACACGACACCTCGTCGGCACCGCCGAGCCAGCGCGCTGCGACTGCGAAGGCTTCGCCCACGTCCTTAACCTTTCCCGTATCCGGTTCGATCACACCCATTCTGCGGTTGTTCCAGGCGTACTGGAACGCGCGCTCGATCCCGAGAGAAGCCTGGACCACAAACGAGCGCAGCAGGAAATCGCGGGCCGTCGAGGCGTTCAGCACCTTGTAGCGCGAGTCGTTGGCAACCTGTGAGTTCGCGATGTACCAGCCAAACTCGGTATTCCAGAGCGGAACCGAGGCAGCCCCTTTCGAGACCAACACGTTCCGAATCTCGCGAACGATCGGCACCACCGCTTCGGGAGGTTCGTGCGCCAGGGTGTAGAGGTGGAAACCGATCGCATCGACACAGGAAAGAACCTCTTTGTCGAGGAAATCCGCCAGCCAGCGCACGCCCTGCATCTGGTCTGTCGCCGCTGCTCCCACCACTTTGGCGGCCGGATCGATCTGTTTGATGATCGCATATGCGGAGCAGGTCAATCGCTTCAGATCCGCCGTGGTTCCTCCAAAGAACAGGGCGCGATTCGGCTCGTTCCAGATTTCATACGCTGCAATGCGCCCGCGGTATCGTCTTACGACCGTTCGGACGTACTCTTCCCAGTCTGCCATCAACCTTGGAGGCATGGAGTTTCCCGGCCCGTATGCCGAGGCGCGCTCCGGATCGGAGGACGCCCACTTGGGCGTGAGGCCAAGCGGATAGAGAATCTCTAGATTGGCTTGCCGCGCATCTGCGACGGCAACATCCATCGCCTCGAAGGCCCAGGCGCCTTTCGCGGGCTCGAGATAGTTCCATCCCAAGCGCGCATCCCACAGTCGCAATGACCCGATTGACGCACTGACCGCAAGCGGCTTCTTGCCGGCATCATGAAAATGCGTACCGATGAACGCGCGATCCACCTCAGCGTAAGCAGTTACGCTGCCCGCAACGATTCCGATGAGAAAAAGCAGCAGTCGCTTGATCATCGTCGTTTGACCCCAAGATGCCGACTCAGACCGAGTGCGACGACAAGCGCACCTGTCGCCGTGCTGGACGTTCCTCCAAACGACTTCTCGGCGACGCCTTGCAGAACGCCGAATCCGAGGAAGCCGATACATATCGACGTTACGATCAACGCATCGTCAGAGCGATCTCGAAATCCGCGGACGATTCGCACGACCAGCCAAAGGATGCAAACCAGCAGTACGGTCGTCCCAACTACACCAACGTTAAGCAGATTTTCGAGCAAAGCGTTGTGAGCCGAACCGGTTGTTCCGCCCCAAAAATTGGACCACCCGTGCGAGATCAGTTCGCGCGAGGCGCCAAGACCGTATCCAAACCACGGCTTTGCGAGCCAGGACTGATAGGCAAACTCCCAGATCGCCAAGCGACCGGTAAGGTTACGAACGTCCGCACCGTGCGACGTGCGGGAGAGGCTGCTGACGCCAAGCTCCAACAATTGATCTGTGACATCGGCGAGAAACCCGATGAATGCCAACGTGGTCGCGAATATTGCAATCAAGGCAGTCAGTCGAGGTCGCACGACCGCCGTAACCAGGAGAACGGCAGCCACCAGGGCAAGCATGGACGTACGACTACCGCTCAGGTAAAGCGCAATGCCTCCAGAGAGAACACACACCGCATAGATTGCCCAGGCTCGCGCAAATGGCACCCGAACCCGCTCCCAGTACATGGCGGCCAGTGCACTGAGAATGCCGATTGAAGTCACCGCCCCGAGCGAATTCGGGGAGCCGAAGAGTCCTCCGATTCGCCCACCTCCTGCTGTCTCCGCCGATACGACGAGAGTAGGAGATATGACATACAGCGCCACCGAAACCAGAGATCCCATACCGAGAACGAGAGCGATTGCCCCAACGATCTGAATCCCCCGGTCTATCGGCAGTCGTGAGAGTGACCAGCCGACCAACGCCAGACTCATCAGGGCAAATCCGGTGTAAGCGGTAGTCCACTTGTCAAAGCTATAAACAATGCTCAACCACGCAACGAGCACGTAGAAAAGATACACCTTGACGGGCCCTTCTCCGCCGAGAGCGGGAGTCCTTACAAGCGTGGCCATGCTCGCGACCACAGCAAGGCCATAACAGAGCCCTTTCAGAGCGAGGTATGGTGCATTCCCGCCCACGCTTCGCAAGGACAGATCAATTGCTGCCAACGCGAACGTGAAGATCCAGACATGCATTGCATTGCTGCCGGTCCAAACAATTATCAACAGCGCAATGCCGCACACGCTGAAGGAGATAAGTGCAAGGAAAACACTTACCGCCCAGAATGAATCCGCAAACACGAGAGAGACCAATGCGCCAACGCAAGCAAGAAAGAAAACGACGAAGATCGCCCTCGTAAGACTTCTGTCGTATTGAGACCGAGCAGCCGTTACTAGCGTCCGCATTGCGCTCTCCTGGTGAGCAAGCGCAGCGAGAAGAGCCATGCGGCGAGTTCGGCCAGCGACAACCCCCAAAGCGCCCCCACTGCTCCGGCCTGGAGTATCAGCGACGGTATCGATACCATCGCCACCAATGCCCCGATCAAGCCTTGCCAGACAAGATCGCCGAACCTCGCCATTGATCGTAAACCGACTGATGAGACGGAGCGCAACGCGGTAATGAGAAATACGGTGCCCCACGACACAACCATTGCCAGATCAAAATGGAAGTGCCGCGCACCAATCGCGGCGAACACAGTCTCCGCACCAAGTGCCGCTAGCCCTGTCCAGACAAATACCAGGAGACCGGAGAATTGATAAGAACGCGTCAGGATCCGTTGGAAGCTCAAATCCTCTCCAACTGAGATGCGCCTCGCCAAACCGGGCATGATTCCTTTGGCAACCCCGGTGAAAAGCGTTTGAAGGGGAGCAAAAACAACCCGAACGGCAGACAGGGAGCCCAGTGCCGCCGCACCGAGTAGCGTCGCCACGAAATAGATGTAGCTTTGGCTTTGTACCCAACTCAGCATAGATGCCCCAAGGGATCGCGACCCGCTCCTCACCAAATGGAGAATCAGTCCGATGCGCCGCAATCTGATGGGGTGAAGCGGCAAAATGGCCAACGACAGGCAATAAACGATGACGGGCGTCGCCAAAGTGAGGAGCGCTGTAGAGCCATTCAAATGTTGTTTGGCTGGAACCAACAAGACATAGAGCGTGAGGATACTGGCAGCCGAAGCTAGAACATCGACAGCGATCATTGACGGGAGCCTTCGTTCCACAAGGAGCAGCATTCGAACGCTTTCGCGCAGCGAGACCGCTAATGTTCCTGCGCCAACCACCAGAGCAAATCCCAGCCTCTGCCCTTCAGGCACATCTAGGGCCGACGATCCAGCTAACACGAGCGCTATGACCACCATCGAGGCCATCACGCTGAATACCAGCACCGCAGGCAGGAGAACCGAAACATACCTTCCGGCAACGCGTGTTCCATATCGCCCTGCAGCAACCGTTATCGGCACTGTCAGAAGCGAATCGACAATGCTGAGTGCGAACATCTGAACCGACACGCCGAGCGCGAACACGCCATATTCAGATGGCCCCAAGGGGGGAATTAGGCTCAGCGCAATAATGAATGCGGTTGCGCTCTGAACAATCTGGACGAGTAGGCTCGCCTGAATGCGCCCTATCCTCAAAGCCGTATGTCTGGTAGTGAACGGGCAGGATTCTTCATTTATCCACATTCATCCGCGTAATTACACCTCGGATTCATAGAAACGGAAAACAATGCTGCTTGGCTTGTATGCGCTACTACTCGTGGTAAGCCATGGGCCGGTAGCCATGTTGCTTGATCAGCGAATCGCGCTCGGAAATGCGCAGATCCTCACGCACCATTTCCAGCACCAATTCCTGGAACGTGGTGCGCGGCTTCCAGCCAAGCTTCTGGTGGGCCCTGGAAGGATCGCCGAGAAGTGTTTCAACCTCCGTTGGCCGAAAGTATCTCGGATCGACTCGCACGATTGTGTTGCCCGATTGATCGATTCCCGTTTCGTTCGCCCCGCTGCCCTCCCAGTTGACCTGGATCCCGAGTTCGGCAGCAGCGATCTCGACAAACTGTCGCACCGAGTACTGAACACCCGTTGCGATCACGAAATCCTCGGGGTGCTCCTGTTGCAGCATTAGCCATTGCATCTCGACGTAGTCGCGCGCATGCCCCCAATCACGCAGAGCATTGAGGTTCCCGAGGTAGACGCAATCCTGAAGACCCAGCTTGATGCGAGCAAGGGCACGCGTGATCTTTCTGGTTACGAAAGTTTCGCCGCGTCGAGGCGACTCATGATTGAAAAGGATTCCGTTGCATCCGTAGATGCCGTAGGCCTCACGGTAATTGACGGTAATCCAGTAGGCATACAGTTTGGCAACCGCGTATGGGCTGCGCGGATAGAACGGCGTCGTTTCCTTCTGCGGCACCTCTTGAACGAGTCCGTACAACTCTGAGGTGGAGGCCTGATAGAAACGCGTCTTCTTTTCGAGGCCGAGAATCCGTATCGCCTCGAGTAATCGCAACGTTCCGATTGCATCGGCATTTGCGGTGTACTCCGGTTCCTCGAAGCTCACGGCAACGTGCGATTGCGCAGCGAGGTTGTAGAGTTCATCCGGCTGGACCTGTTGCAGAATCCTGATAAGGTTCGTGGAATCGGTGAGGTCGCCGTAGTGCAGGATGAAACGCCTGCCTTTCTCATGGGGATCGGCGTAGATATGGTCGATGCGATCTGTATTGAAGCTCGACGAACGGCGCTTGATGCCGTGCACCTCGTAGCCCTTGTCCAACAGGAACTCGGCAAGGTACGAGCCGTCTTGGCCGGTCACGCCAGTGATGAGTGCAACCTTTCGGGTCATGAGAGAACTTTCATAAGATTGAATGCGACTAGGCGCCGAATCGCCCGGCAAGTCGCAGGCGGGTATCTGCATCGACGGATTTCAACATGTCCGCGATGAACCTGTCTTGAAGCCGGTATGCGCTTTCGGTCGATCGGTCTATAGACGAAACGCGAACCAGCATGCCGTCGGGAACGGTTCCTTTAAGACCGTAGGCGATCTGGGTGAGCTTGCGGCCCACGCCAGGCAGGGTCGCCTTGTCCCCGATGGTGATCCAGTAGGTGATGGGTTCGTTCCTCGGCCCCTGCACGGCAACCAATCGCCTGACCACGAGGTCGCCATAGTCAACAACCGCTTTCGAAACGACATTCGAATGAACCTGGAAACCTTGCGAGGAATAGCAATACTCCGGTCTGTGCACCTGGGATTCGTCGTTGCTCTGGTCCCCGCCATAAGCGATGCTGAGCATGATCCGCTGCCCCGACCCATTGACGTAGGTACGGGAGAGGGTCTGGTTGTAGATCTTGTTCAACTTGGCCTGCACGTCGGGGCTGACGGCTATCGGAGCGACGGATGCATCTACCTGCCATTCGCCGAAAGCGATTGGGATGGATCTTTCCAGATCGATCCGGGCCTTTTGGTCCACGATGCGTACGGTGGGGCGCGCCGCGATTGCGAGCCCCGCGGCAACGACCATGGCGATCCCGATGAAGACCCCGCGCCGCATGGCGCCCGAGATGTTCATGCCGTCTTTCCTGTGCGGAATGCCATGCGCAACACACCATCGAACGCAAAGAGCATGAGTAGCGCGGCGATGAAGAGCACCATGCCGGCAAATCCGTGGATGAAGCCCTGCCCGGCCTCGTCGCCCATATGGTAGGTCACAAGGACGAGAATCATCACGCGCACGATGTTTGCCGCAAACGCAATCGGCAAAATGCTGAGAAGGATCAGGCCGATGTGAAGGTACGAGCGATACCGCATCAGATAGAGATAGAGCAATCCGAGTGCGCTGAGACTGAACATCGAGTTCAGGCCCGAGCAGGCATCTGCAACCAGCAGTTGATATTGCCCGACATTCAGAATTACACCGCTGCGGGCGATGGGATAGCCGGTCGCGTAAAGGATCGATTCGGCGACTGCGGAAACTGTCTGCTTCAAGGGTCCCGTCGCAGCATCCACGATGAGACCCGGCAGTGGAATCGCAAACGCAAAGAACAGCACCGGGAACCAAAGCGCGCGCACGCCCGGCCAGCCTTTCATGGCAAGCAGCACGCCGAATGCGACGGGAATGAACGATCCGATATCGAGCAACGGTATGGATTGCGAACGGCCGAGGATGTATCCCAGCAACCCGATCAGCAACAGGAGCCAGCCGATGCCCGGCCTCGGATCGCCTTCTGAAACCAGGAAGAACTGCCGCTTGTCCCAGAGCAGCCAGATCACAACGGCCACGATGAGCGGGCCATGCGCCTGCTCTTCCGTTTCCCAGATCGTTCGGGAGAAGGTCAGGAAAGTGGGCAGGTAGAGCGCACAAAGGCCGATTGCGACCGGAGCCCAACCCATCCAAACGCGTTGGGCCGGACCGTTTCCAGTTGCCGTGATCACGACTAATCAGAAGCTGTTCATGACCACGCCGACTACGGCGGCTGTGGCGTGGTGTAGGCTATCAGACAGGTCCTGCAGTTCGCCGATGTAGCTTGCATTCTGGCGTGCGACCAGCAGCGCTGCACCGGTGCGCACCGCCACCGTCTGTGCATCCGCACCGATCTCGGCGGCCGGCGTGTCGACGATGATCACGTCGTAGCGGCTGCCGAGCGAGGCCAGGAGGTTGGAGAACGATGCCCGCGAAAGCAGTTCCTGCGGATTGGGGGGGGCCGAGCCGGCGGTGATGACGGATAGGTCCATGAGCGCGGGGACACGCTCGACGGCCGAGTCTCCTGCGCGCCCGGTGATCATCTGCGAGAGCCCGGCACGATTGGCAAGGCCGAACAGTTGATGCTGGCGCGGATTTCGCAAATCCGCGTCGATCAGCAATGTGCGCTCGCCGAGCTGAGAGAACACCACGGCGAGATTGGCAGCCAGGTAGCTGCGCCCTTCCTTGCGGCCGGCAGAGACGATCGAGATTGCGCGCCGGTCGACGTCGCCGTTGAACCAGCGCAGCAACAGTTGGCTGCGCAAGGCGCGCAGCGCCTCGACTTGCCGGCTGAACGGCTGATACGCCGCAACCAGTTCTGCGGATACGTTCGACTCGCCCGGCACGAGATAGGGATAGTCGAACTGCCGTGCCAGCGCGAACTGGATGTCCTGCTCCTTGAGGAGCCCGAGCTTGATCGCGGCTTCGCCGAAGCGCAGACCGTCCTCGCGCTGCTTGTGGAGGATGCGTTCTGCATCCTCAGGCGTGAGGCGGCCTGAATCGATCAGGATGGCACCGATCGAACGGTCGTCCGCCGTCGATCGCACTTCGGTGCGAACCAGCGACCGGATGGCGGTCGCCTCAGCGGTCATCATCTTTGCATCTCCAGTCATCAGCGTGGCGCGGGCAGCGCGCGGTCGGGGTTGAACCGCGGGAAGACCAGGCGCTTCTGCCGTCGTCTGCCCCTGGACTTTCGCGCGTCTGCGGCATCGAGATAACCGATCACGGGCAGCCCGAGCGCTTCGACGATGTCTTCCGGCGAGCGAACGCGGCGGTTGAGCAGTTCAAGCAGCAGTGCGAGCCCCACGCCCAGCAAAGCGCCCACGAAGATCGATAACAGCGTGTTCAGCAGCAATTTCGGGCTCGACGGCTCGACCGGCTCGACGGCAGGGTTGAGCACGACGATGTTGGTCTGCTGCGTCTGGCTCTCGAGGTTGGTCTGCACGAGCCGTTGCGCCGTCATGTCGTAGGCTTTCTGCGCATTCTCCACTTCGCGCTGGAGCACGGTGATCTCGTCGCGCTGCTTCTTGATTTCGAGCACCTTCTTTTTCTGTGCGTCGAGCGCGGTGCGAATCTCCGCCTCGCGCTGCACATTGACGCGGGCGTTCGTGCCGACGCCGCCGGCGACCCGCTTGATCTCGGTTTCGAGCTTCGCGCGCAGAGCCTGGCCCTCCGCAACGGCCCGCAGCACCTGCGGGTGGTTCGGGCCATACTGGGAGCTGAGATCCTTGAGCCTGGCTTCCTGCCGCGCCACGTCGGCCTTGAGGCTTTGCACGAGGCCGCTCTGCAGCACCTCGGGCAACGTTTCCGTGTTGCCGGCCTGCGCCTGCCTCGAACTGGTTTCGGCCCGCAATGCCTGCATTGCCACCAACTGGCTGGAAAGTTCTTGCAGGCGGGCGTTCTCGACGTCCAGCCTTTCGTCCGCATTGATGATGCCGTTCTCGCGCTGAAACTGTGACAGTCGCGTCTGCGCTGCCTCGAGCTGGTCACGCAGGCCCTTGGTCCGCTGATCGAACCAGCCCGCGTATTGCTTGGCGGGATCCACACGCAGCTCGACGTTGGTGTCGATGTAGGCTTGTGCGAAGGCGTTCGCAATGACCGCCGCGAACTGCGGCTCGCCCGATTTGTAGGTGATGTTGATGACGTTGCTCTCGCGCGAGGGCTTCACGTCGAGCTGCTTGCTCAGCAGGTCGGCGAAATAGGCCTCGATCGAGCCCCTGCCCGCGGTTTCCTCCTGCCATTGCTGGCGAGCGCTGGCGTTCTGGTCGATCTTGAGCATCTGCACCACACGGCGTGCGACGCGGTCGCTCTGGATGATGTCGATCTGCGTCGCCATGTAGCCGGGGGTCATCATTCCGGGCATCAACGCCCCCAGGATGGGGTCCGGAGTTTTCACGTCGACCAGCACCGCCGCGGATGCCGCGTATTTCTTTGGCATCACGAGACTCACGCCCACAGCCGTGCCGACGACCACCATGAAGGTCAGCAATATCACCAGCCAGCGCGCGCGGAGGATCAGCAGGAACTGTTGGAAGGTCACGGAACTAGCCTCAGAAGATGGATTCTTTGACGAAGATGATGTCGTCGGCCTTGATCGGCGCCGACATTTCGGGCGCCATTTGCTGGACCTTGCCCTTGTCGTCACGCCGGTGGATCTGGATGCCGCGCTGGGTTCCACGAATGGTGAGGCCGCCGCCCTGCGCCAACGCCTGCATGACGGTCATATCGCGTTCCACGCGGTAGGCACCGGGGCGCTGCACTTCGCCATAGATGTAGAACATCGGCGCACGATGCACGTAGATGGTATCGCCGCCTGCAATGGGCAAATCCAGTTCGGCCTTGCCGCCGAGGAAGATGGCGGGCAGGTCGATTTCCTGCCGAAACGGCTTGCCGTTGCGCGTGCCTGCAAGAATGAGATTGTCCGCCCCGGTCGGCGTGATGCCGCCAGCGACTGCCAGCATGTCCGTCACCTTGGCATTCGCGACGTCGAGCGGATAGCGTCCCGGCCGATTGACCTGCCCGAGCACCGATACCTGGTTTCCGCGTATCTGCACCGGGAGGATGTTCACCTGCGGTTGAAGGACAAAACCGCCGTCGCGCAGCAGCTTGGCGATCTTCTTCTCGGCGTCGGATACGGTCAGCCCGCCCACCGCAACCTGACCGACGAGCGGAAACGAGATCGCGCCGTTTTCGGACACACGCGTTTCAAGCGTCAGGTCGGGGTTCTGGAACACGCTGATGCGGATGACGTCTCCGGGGCCGAGAACGAACTCGCTCTTGGCATCGGCAGGTGCAGCGGCGGCGAACCCGATGTTCATCCACAGGATCGCTGCCAACAGGAAACGGAAGAAAGACTTCATGGTGCAATTCCTCGTAAACGGGGGTGCGCGTCGCTCGCCAACCCCGCAGGGCGGATGTTACCGGCTGTTCCGCGTGTATGCCCGCGGTCGGCCGGCGGGCGCTCGGGTGTGCGCCACGCGACCGAGCAGCCGAACAGGCTACTTGAGCCCCTGAATACCCTTCTCCAGTGCCTTGTCCGTGGCCTTGCCGCCTGACTCGGGCGGTGCCTGATGTACTGCCGCGGGTTGCGGCTGGGGTGTTTCACCCGAAGACGCAGTGCCTTGGGCGAATTCACCCACGTACTCGATCTTCGCCTTCTCCTTGAGTTGCCTGATCTCGGCAGTGGCCGTTTCGGCACGTTTCTGATTGGTCAGAAACTGCTCGATGAAGGGTCTGGCGGACGCCTCGTCCAGCGGGCGCTGCTGGGATCCGGCTATATGCACAAGCGTCAGTCCGGCAGGAGATGGCAGCACGGCAGTCTGGCCATCCTTGAGTTCGTGCAGCTTGGGAAGGATCTCCATCGGTAGCTGTTCGGCCGACTTCACCCCGGCGTTGGTGGTGAACTGGATATTGCTGTCCTTGAGGTACTTGACGAGGTCGGTCATCGATCTGGATTGCTGAACCTGCTCCTGGATCGCCGCGGCCTGCTCCGGCTTGGCCGCGATGACGACCTCCTGCAGGTTATAGACGCGACGCTGGCTGAAGAGCGCCGGATTGCGCTCATAGAAACTCTTGACGGTTGCGTCGTCGGGTTTCGCTGCATTGCCGGCAACCTGTTCAAGGTAGGCCTTGGCAAGAATTTCGCGCCGCGAAGCCTCGATGGCTTGCATGACCCGCGGGTCGCGGTCGAGCTTCTTCTCGATTGCCTGCTGGATCAGCAGTTCCTGCTCGATCAGTTTGTCGAGCACCTGTCGGCTCGCTTGTTTGGCCTGCTCCGGCTTAACGCTGCCCGCTCGCGCGATAACGTTGTTGATTTGGTGAACCGAGATTTCCTCCTTGTTCACCTTGGCGGCGACCTGGGTTGCCACCTTCTTTTCTTCCGGATTCTTGTTGCCACAGCCGCCGAGCACAAGCAAGGCGCTGAGGACCACGAACGATGAACGCAGCATTGTCTGACCTGTCGGATTCGATTGAAGCGCCTTCGAAAATGAAGGCACGCGATGTGGAAAATTGAAAAGCAGATTGTATCAACCCACCCTTGGCTTCCGAGCTTCCGCCACACAATCCCATTGCAAGGACCTTGCCCGCGACCAAGGGAAGGCAACGGATTCCACGTGCCTCGAAACAAAAACGGCGGGAAACCCCGCCGTTCTTGAAGACAAACCGAAATCTCAGACCTGACGTCGCCGCGCCACGACAAACCCCATCATGGCGATGCCGGCTACGATCATCATCCACTCCGCGGGCTCGGGCACCGGTGCGGCGCTCAGCGTGCCGACATAACCGGCCGCGGCACTGGCAATGCTGCCGGTGAAGACCATGAAGTACTTGCCGGCCTCGAGAGAGAAGGAATCCGACCACACGCTGCCAGATGCGCTGCCGAAGCTGCCGGAATCATAGACACCGGTGGATGACTTCTTCTGGAAGATCGATACCGACAGATCATCCAAACCGATCGACGCAATGTTCAGCGTGACCAGGCTCAGCTCGTCGATCTTGAAATTGACGATTTTCGCAAAGCTTTCACCGGCGTCGCCGAGGAATACTTTGGCGAAAGCCTTGTCGATGTCTTGCAGGCCACCACCGGAGCCGCCATGACCGCTGCTCCCGCCAGCAAAAGCACCACCCGCCAAACCGAACGCCAGCAGGATCGGTATTACCAGTCGCATCACCAGTCTTTTCATGAACCACTCCTTTGTTATCAGTAAATCGATCAGAGCCTGCGGGCGCTGCGGCGTGCCGGCGCACTCACCCTCGATCACCTTCGTTAGCAATTCGTGTGCCATATGTCACACTCAAACCGGGAGCCAACCGCCTTCGTGGTAAACCAATGATTTCCCGGCTTGAGGCATTTGGTAGCCGTCAATCTGCATGGCCGTTTATGTCGCCGTGATGCGACAATCATAGCAAAATTCTGACGCTGTCATGCGCACTTCCGGCGCATCGGGCCCCAAGACGGGGCGCCCAAAAGGCTCTTCGACTTGCGATCGGCGTCAGAACGTGAATTGCGCGGAAACCGACGCGAAGTTGTCGTCGTAATCCACGAACTCGCGGGACGACGTGCGTCGCTCGCGCTGGAGAGTAAGGCTGAGTTGCAAGCTGCGCAGTGGAAGATAGGTCGCTGTGATGCTGGCGGTATTCAGCGTGTCTTTGCGCACAGACAACCCTGACGCGCTGCCTGCGAGTACGCCAAACGGGTCGCCCTCGTAGCGCCGCCGCGCCCAGTCATACTTTGCGGACAGACTCACCTTGGCGGTCGGATACCACACCGGGTTCAGGGTGATTCCATCGGTAAGCACGTAAGCGGCGTCGATGTCATCCACGCCACCGATCTCGCGCCGGACCACGACATTGATGGCAGTCTTGCCTTCGATGGCCCAGTTGTAATTCACGCGCGCCGTCACGCCGGAGAAGTCCCGCTCGGACAACTGGTCGTGCTTGCGCGACGTATAGCCGAGTCTGCCATACACGCGACTCTGGCCGGTCATTCGCCAGTCGCCGTTGACTTCGGCATCGGTCTGATCGTAGCTGTTGTCGACGCGACCGAGAACGAGTCCGCTAGCCGGATCGAACGCCACTTCACGGTTCGGATACTTTCCTTGTGTCTGCCGAAGCGTGAGACCGATCAGATTGCCGGTCTTCGGCTGGAACTTGCCGTTCAGTTCCACGGCATCCGAGTCGAACTCGCTTGATCGGCGCAAATCGGAACTATAGCTGCTATTGACGTGCGCATACCCCACCCCAACCGAGTAACTCGGGTGAAACCACCAGTCGGCATTCCCATACAGGCGGTCGTAGGTATTGATATCACGCACTCGACCACGGTCTTGAGGCGTCAGGTTGCCAAAGTCGATCAGACGACGGCTGCGCTCGTAGCTGAGTGTGCCCTTGAGGTAGTTCCCCAACTGCCAGCCCCAATTCGCATTGGCACGCAAGCCGTTGTAATCAAGGGCCGAAAATCGTGAGTAACGATTGAAGTTCCAGAGCACATCGGCATGCAGCTTCTGGCGACTGAGCAATTTGTCGAACGTCAGGCCACCGTAGGTGGTCGATATGAAGTCGCTTCGGCGAGACGAACCGATTGCGACCGTTTCGTCAACCGAATCGGAAAGGCGGAACAGGTTGTCGTCGTAGGTGAGGGTCTGTCCGACGATGACGTTGAAGGCATCGGCTTCGTCTGCCCAAGCCGTCGGGATGACCATCAGTCCGCCGGCGATGGCCAATGCGAAAGCCCCTCCGAAGCGCATCACGTTTGTCATGCGAAGGAGTATAGCAAAGACCCTGCCAGCGAGGCCCGCGCTACCAGAACTGCCAGCTTTCCGTGTGCAGAACCCAGGCAGCAAGAATGAAGTTCGTGATCATGTGAGCCATCACCGGAATCCAAAGATTTCCCGTTCGGCGGTACAGCCATGCGTAGGCAAAGCCGGCGAGCAGTCCGGCAAACCAGAGCGTGTGTTCCACTGCAAACAGGCACGACGTGAGCCCGATAGCCTTCAAGCTGATTCGTTGCGGTGGTTGCTCGAGAAAACTGGGCCTGTCGATCCATCGCGCGAGAAACGATCGCCAGAACAACTCCTCCATGACCGGAACGGTGAGCGAGGCACCGAGCACTCTGACAACTGCCAACGCCCAATCAACTCTGCCGTCATTGCGCGGATCGAACCCGCCCCCCGTTTCGCCGAGGAGGAACAGCGGGTGATCGAGGGAGACCCAGAGAATGAACACCAAAACTCCGGCTGCGATTGCAAGCAAGACGTCCCGCCCCCTGATTGCGGCTCTGACGTGAAGCTCCCCGTACTCGCGCCAGAAATAGGCCAGCGCCAAGGCGGTCAGCCCAACCTGGACCCCATAGAGTGGCCGAAGGTCCGCGCCTGGAAACGCGCTTGCGGCCATCTGCCCCAAAGGCAAGAAGGCAATGTAGATGGCAAACGGCACGATACGTGCTGTTGCCGGATGGCGAATCAGATTCATCGGGCAGGCGACGGACGGGGATTCTTCTACCGGACGGACTGAACTATACCCACCCCGGCGCGAATTGCCGCGCAGACCATCGAATTACTTCGACGCGACAACTGCAAATTTCTGCGAGATGAAGGGTCGCGGCAAGCCGCATCCGCGTCGGTCGAACTTGCCGATGATCGAGTCGCGACCGGACTACAGGGGAGATCTGACCGCCCTCAGCGAAAACGCAGTAGCGACCGCCTGCGTCCGATTGGCCACGCCAAGCTTACGAAAAATGCGCTGCAGGTGGCTCTTGACCGTGAACTCACTGATATGGAGGACCAAGCCGATCTCCTGATTGCTCTTGCCTTCCCGAACGCACTCGAGGATTCGAACTTCACGCGCCGTAAGCTTGCTTCGCAGATCCAGCCCTGGGTCGAACCCGCCGATCGAACGAGGCGAAGCGTTAGACGCACGAATGCGCTGCGCAGCGAGCTGCAGATAGAACGCTAACAGCTCGGCATGACACGCCGCTGACCGCAATGCCCCGGAATCGTCATCGATGAACATGAAGATACTGCGGCTGCCGAACAGATTGCTCACGCCATGCACCAGCGCGGCGCCTTGTGTCGGGGAAATAATGGACCGCAAGAGCGGTGAGGCACGCTCGAGGATGAGGGGCGCATGTCCCTCGCAAGCCCACAAATCATTGATCACGCAGAGCGAATGCTGCTGCGGTGCGCTCAATTCGTGGACCGGCAGGAGATCGTGCTCTCCGGATTCACACACCTCGGCCAACCACGGACCGCCGGCGACGTGCTGGGACCATATCCGGAACGATCTGTGTGGAATCAGGGAGTTTACCGGTCCGCGAATCCATGCAGCGTACTGCTTGGGGGTGACGACGTCGACCGAAACCTCGCTCACCTGAATCGAATCGAATATGGCTTCGGCAACCGGCACGGGCTCTCGGGAGCCTCGTGTCGAAACCGCCTCGACCGATTCGGGGGCAGTTGATCTGGCCGCTCCAGTTGTCAGGGACATGTGGTCAAGGGAGTATCAAATGGAGAATGCCAAGCTTAGAATCGGACCGGTTGCCAACCACAGGAACGACACGAATCCGAACTTACAGCGCCGTCGCACGAGCCCGACGGCAACGATTGGAACTTTAAGTTCCGAGTCCGAAAGTTGCCGTTAAGTTTTCCGCGGTTCCGATAAGCTATTTGGCTTTCTCGCCACACAGACCTTTGCCCGATCGGGTATGGACGCTTTGTTAAATCAACAACACCCTCTTCTCAAATCGCGCCTGAGTTTGACACGACTCATCACGACGTTTCTGGACCCGGCAGCGTTGGTCATGTCGCTTCTCGTTTCGGCCTGGTTCGATGCCCATACGATCGACGCGCCGTACGTCGTGCTCGCCCTGATCGTGTTTTCACTGAGCTTTCCCGGGCGATCGTATTTGAACGTGTCGTTTCGTGCAGCGATTCGCGACATTGTTCTGGGTTGGATACTGCTCGCCGTCGTGCTTGTGTTCTTCGGCTATGCAAGCGGCTACCTCAAGGTCTTCCCGCAGGAAGTACTTCAGACTTGGGCCTTGCTTGCGCCAGCCATGCAGCTTGGCGCGCATCTGATCCTAAGAATGGTCGTTCCCAGAGTCGTGTCTATGCCAGCGAATCTTCGCAGGGCGGTGATCGTCGGGGCCAATGACCTTGGGCTGCAACTGGCGCAGCAACTCTCGAAGAATCCCTATCTGGGCGTTCGACTCCACGGCTTCTTCGACGACCGATCCCGACAACGACTGGGCGACATAGGGGACGCAAACCTTCTAGGCGCCATGAAGGATCTGGCCTCCTATTCGCGCCAGAACCAGATAGACCTGATCTACCTGTCTTTGCCGATGACGACACAACCACGCATTCTGAATCTGCTCGATCAACTGGCGGACACGACTGCTTCGGTTTACTTCGTGCCGGACATCTTTGTCACCGACCTCATCCAGGCACGAATGGATGACGTCAATGGCATGCCGGTGGTCGCAGTTTGTGACACCCCCTTCACCGGCATCAACGGCATCGTGAAATCGAGCAGCGATTTCCTCCTCGCCTTGTTGTTTCTGGTGCTCGCATCGCCCTTGCTGATCGCAATATCCGTTGGCGTGAAGCGGAGTTCCCCCGGACCCATCCTGTTCCGCCAGCGCCGCTACGGGCTGGACGGCAAGGAGATCCTTGTTTACAAATTCCGCTCGATGACCGTGATGGAGGATGGTGCGAACGTCACTCAGGCGACGCGCAATGACCAGCGAATCACTCCTTTTGGCGCTTTTCTTCGCAGAACGTCACTCGACGAACTCCCACAATTCATCAACGTGCTGCAAGGGCATATGAGCATCGTCGGCCCTCGCCCGCATGCAGTCGCTCACAATGAAACCTACCGAAAACTGATCAAGGGCTATATGGTCCGCCACAAGGTCAAGCCCGGAATAACAGGCTGGGCGCAGGTAAACGGTCTTCGTGGCGAAACCGAAACCCTGGACAAGATGAAGCGACGCATCGACTTCGATCTGGAGTATTTGCGCAATTGGTCACTCAAGCTCGATCTGATGATCATCATGCGCACTGTCCTGGTGGTGTTCAAGGACCGTAACGCCTACTGAGGCGTTGCAGTCGCGGTCAGCCCAACCGCCAACCGGCGCTGTAGCGCCGTGTGGGCATCTGCCGCTGCTCCAGGCGGAGGCAGGAACGATTCCCGCATTGCTGATATTCGTTTGATCGATCGTAGGCTCTGCGGCCCGATTCAAGGCGGAAGTTCGCGAAGCGAGGAAATCAGACTTTCAGCCTAGTCCGATCGTCGCCTTCCCGCGACAGCGTGACAAAGTTCACAATCACTGCAACTGGGGACTGCGCACCCCTGCCATCTGTGTCCTGCATCACGGACCTGTTCCGGGTCGCTAGACAGAATCGCGACGTCCGGATTCTCCAGCCCGACCTTTTCGATCGGTACACAATGGAATCAACGATCCCGCTTCTTCGCACTGGCTCATCAAAAGACTCGCACGACGCGCGTCTGATCGATGCCGGGCTACGCTCGCTCAGGGCAATCGCCCGGGAATGGGGCCTGGACGACCAAGACGTTTCCCGTCTGCTCGGCGACTCGGGAAGTTCGAACTCAACCTTCGACGAGGTTGCACTCCGCCTGTCGCACCTGCTTGGCATCCATCGCTCCTTGGTCGCCTTGTTCGGGCAATCGGGATCAAGAATCAGCGCGTGGATGCATGCCGCCAATTCTTCTGTACCATTCGGAGGGTCGAGTCCCAAGCATGCCATTGTTTGTGGCGATCACTCAAGGCTTGGGGCGATCAGGAGTTACCTCGAATGCCAGATGGTTCTCTGATCGAACGGCTCCCGTCGAAGACCATTGCCTGGGGTCGTTGCTACACGGTCACTGCTGCAGGGCTTGATAGTGCGGACTCGGCACTGGAGAACGTTGCGGACCACACAGACACGCAGGACCTGCTTGAGCTCGAAGCTCTTGGGAGCACCCGAGTCTCGAACGCTCGATCTCGACTTGGCGAAGACCCTGACGGCCGGCCAAAGGGTGCATTTTCAGCAGTTGTACTGGATGCTCTCTCGATCCACGCAAATCGCGGTGATCTTTCGGACGAGACTTTCGGCGGCTGGGTTTGCTATCTGCGGAAGGAAGACGCATTAGACGCGGCCCGCCTGCGTTGGACCGAGTTCTTTGCCTGCTCTGGCGCCAGCGAACTGGAATTGAAGCTCCAAGTGTATTCCGCTCGTGTTGGGGGGAACTTCATTTCCCGTGATGACTTCATCTGCCATCTGACGGGCTCGCGTTCCGCGAACGACCCGGAAGCTGTCGCAAACGAATTGAGCCTCCTCTGGCGCGCTGGCATAGATGGCATACTGTTGGCGGCCGACGACGCGCCCGCCACGGCGGCAATTGTGCTGCGGGGCTCGGCAGTCAGTCACGTGCGCCCGCAGGAAATCCTGACCGCGCTCTGGGATGGCAGGGAGACTTCGATCGTCACGGACGAAACGGACCAATCGACCGGAGACGTCAACGCGGAATCCCCGGAGTCCCTCCTTGCTCGCGCCTTTGCGGGTTGCCACCCGGTTTGACACGATGACGACCAGCATCAAGTCCGAAATAGCCAGACAGGCCTTTGCTGAACAGGTCACGTCGCTCTATCGGGCCAATCCGATGATTCTGCTGGTTACGGTGATCGCAACCATGATCATCTCGCTGGCACTTTGGGGCGAGGTGGACAACGACGCGATCGTGATGTTCCTCGCCGTATCGATCCTGGTCACGGCGCTGCGATACGGACTTGTCCGCGCCTTTCTGGCCAGGCCGGCGGAAGACGATCGTTACCGGCTCTGGCTGCATCGCTTCGTTGCGCTTACCGTGCTCGCTGGGTTGGCCTGGAGCGCATTGGGGACTGTACTGCTGCCGCACAGCGGGAGCCCGTTTCGCCTTCTCGCGATGCTTACCTTGATCGGGACGATCTCGATCGCAATGTTTTCGCTTTCGTCATTCCTTTCGGCCTATGCCGCACTTGCCGTGCCGGCGCTGGTCCCGAGCATCGCCCTTCATGCCGTGAGCGGCAATTTTGCCGACCAATTCACTGCGCTGGCTCTGTTGATATTCATGCTCGTCGCACTTGCCTCTGCAGCGCGAGGTGCGCACGCCTATCGGCGGTCGGTCGAACTGAAGCTTACGGTGACGGAACTTGCCCGGGAGAACGAGCAGGCCCGGGTGGCAGCGGAGGCATCGAGCAAGGCGAAATCCCAGTTCCTTGCAAACATGTCGCACGAGATCCGCACCCCGATGAACGGCATTCTTGGCATGTCGGAACTGCTGTTGCGATCAGGCCTGAAGGGGCCACTGGCACGCAACGCGATGACGTTGCGCCGCTCCTGTGAATCGCTACTGACACTCATCAACGAGATTCTCGATCTGTCCAAGATCGAGGCAGGCCGCCTTGAACTCGAGGCGACAGCGTTCTGTCCGGCCGAAGTTGTTCGCGACACGGCGGCGCTTTTTTCGGACACCGCTCGCCAAAAGGGTCTCGACCTGCATGTCGACCTCTCCGTTGCCGCGAATGGGATGGTTATTGGCGACCCGTCGCGTCTGTCGCAGGTCTTGAACAATCTTGTTTCGAACGCCATCAAGTTCACCGAGGCTGGCGAGATCCAGATCAGCCTGTTCGAAGTCGAGCCAAACGCCGCAGACGACACCCGACGTACGTTACGCATGGAAGTCAGGGACACAGGAGTGGGCGTCCCACATGATCGACTTCATGCAATCTTCGATGCCTTTACGCAGGCGGACGAATCGACAACCCGGCGTTACGGCGGGACCGGGCTTGGTCTGGCGATTGCCAAGCAACTGGTCGAGTTGATGGATGGAGAGATTGGCGTCGATAGCACGCCGAACAAGGGTTCGACCTTCTGGTTCACGATTCGGGTGCCCGTCGCAGAAGGCGTCGAGGCGCCAGTTCACGCGGCAGACTCTGGCGACGGCAAACGCTTCTCCGGGTCGGTTCTGCTGGTGGACGACAATCCGGTCAATCTTGAGGTGGGAGTAGGCCTGCTCAATTCCCTCGGGGTATCCGTCACGACTGCGGAATCGGGTGAAGCTGCCGTGGCGGCCGCAGCAGCAGGTGGATTCGACCTGATCCTCATGGACTGTCACATGCCGGGTGTCGATGGCTTCGAGGCAACGCAAATCATTCGTCACACCGAACTCGAACGCGGCGAGCCCGCCACGCCCATCGTGGCGCTGACTGCCAACGCGACACCGAACTGTCGCCAGCGTTGCAACGAAGTCGGAATGAACGCTTATCTCGCGAAACCGTTCCGGATGAGTGATCTCGAACATCTCCTGGCGCGGTTCCTTGCGGCCTTCACCGCCGGTCCAGGAAGCATGGAGGCGACGCTGCAGGACGCCCTATTCGACAGTAACGCGATCGTCGACCTCAAGGTTATTGCAGATTTGCGCCGCATTGGGGGAAATGGCCGAAAGGACGTGGCGCGTGGCGCGATATCGCTTTACCTGAAGCACTCGCCCCGTCTGTATGAAACCATCGTCACCGCGTTGCAGGCACGCGACTTTCCGACGCTCGCGACGGCAGCGCATAAATGGAAATCGAGCTCCGCCATCGTTGGCGCGGCGCAACTGTCGAACCTGCTGCAACAGATCGAAGATGGCGCGTCCAACCAGAATCTCTCGATTGGCCGCGGCCTTGAGTCTGAATTGAGCACCCAATTCGAGGCAGTCCGGGAAGCGCTTACGCTCGCACTTGGCGAGGAGGAGCCCGAAACCCAGGATGCCTCTGAGATACAAGGGGCAGCATGACATGCGCTCTGTGATACAAGGGGCAGCATGACATGCGCTCTGTGGCGCCCAAGCTCGTTCTGGTCGTCGACGATGATGAAGTCGAGAGATATCTGCTGCGTCGTGCGCTCGAGGACCGGGGATATCTGGTCGAAGAGGCGGAAACTGCAGATGACGCTTTGATTTGCTGCCAGTTCGCTCAACCGGATGCGCTGGTTTCGGATATTTTCCTTCCCGGCTCGACAGGTATCGAGCTTTGCCGGGCCCTGCGGTCGGAGGCAGGCATGGCCCACCTGCCGGTAATCCTGTTAACGGGTAGCAAGGATCCGGGAATCCGGGATCAGGCAAAAGTAGCAGGCGCATCGGTCTATCTCCAGAAGACCCCTGATCTCTCCCCGGTTATCAACGCAGTATCGGGGCTTCTCAGCCTTGGCGGCAATCCGGCCCCAGTAAACCGCCACTGACAAGAGCCCGGGTGGCGGTCGGTCGAGCCTCGAGGCAATCGCCTCCGCAGTGAAACCACAGCGAATGTTGCGCGACGAAGCGATAGCGCTTTGGACGCGCCTGATTTGCCTCCCGCCTTCCCTCCCAGATTTGGTAGCAAATCCGATCGAGTCGGCATTTAGCACTCCTTAACGAGATGTTTGTTAAGAAATGATCGCTAGGTGTTGATTTTCAGATCGATTCCCGACTACGATCCGCCATACCGTCCGGCGAGCCTCGACGTGTCCGGCACGCAAAGCAGAGTGCTTCTAATTTGGGATTCAATGGTTACAGCCATGCAAGCCAGCAAGCCGGAAAATGCCGCGGTCGCGTCCCCGAGTTTCGGAACTGGGCTCAAAGTCCATGTGGGTGACGCTCTCCAAGGCCCGAGGCTGGTCAACAGTGCATCCTTACGGACTGAGTACATCGACTCCCTACGCACCGTCTGGATGCGGATGAACTACGTCGGTCGGGCCTGCTTTACCCCCGATTTGATGAAAGATGTTCGGTTGCAACAGCATCTGGTTGCGTCGTCGAGCCAGGAAGTCGATTTTCTGGTCGTTGCATCCGAGATGCCCGGCGTCTTCAACCTTGGCGGCGACCTCGATCTGTTCCGTCGCATGGTGATCGCGCGGGACCGCGAAAACCTTCTAGCCTATGCTACTGATTGCGTTGAAGGAATCTATTTTGCGATCGACGCATGTCGCAGCGGGATCGTGACCATTGCCTTGGTCGAAGGCGAAGCCTTGGGTGGCGGTCTGGAATGCGCGCTGTCTTGCGACATCGTGGTAGCGGAACGCGGCGTCAAGATGGGTTTTCCGGAAATGATGTTCAGCATGTTCCCCGGAATGGGCGCCTACCCGTTGATTCTCCGCCGTGCTGCACCGCACATCGCGGACGCACTGATAACCGGTGCCCAGATTGTCACGTCGGAGCGATTGCATGAATTGGGGCTGATCGACCATCTTGCCGAGCCTGGACAAGGAGAACGCGTCGTAAGGCGCCTGATCGCGCAGATCAAGAGCCGGCATAATGGATACGTTGGCTACCTGCGTGCGAAGCGCCATTCTCCCTATGCGATTCAGTATGAAGAGCTGATCAGGCAGACGGAAGAATGGGTCGATTGCGCGCTCGGAATTTCGGACCGGGATCTCCGCTTGATGGAACTTCTCGTCGAATCGCAGGACAGGCGCAGAGTGGCCTGAGGCGACATCCGGAAGATACCCGTCTCCGACGCTTCCAACGCTTTCGAAATGCCACCGGCGGCCGCTGCAATTGCTCTCTTCGTGGTCACATCACATCTCGCCAATGTGCTAACTTAGTTACGTGGGGTTAAGAGGGGCGCCACCGGCTGCGCGCCGAAACCAAGAGCGGGGGGAAATGTGATGGCGAACGACAAGCAACAGCAATTTTCCGAGTTTCAGGCCAAGAACATGGATGCTGCCATGAAGCTGGCTCAGCTTTCCATTGAGAACTCCCAGAGGATCATGGAGCTGCAGATCAATACTGCGCGTGCGCTGTTCGAGGAGGGCGTGGCAAACTCGAAAGCGCTTGCTTCGGCAAGCGACCCGCGCGAGGCGATGGCGCTACGTACGCAGTTCGCACAGACCTCCACAGAGAAAATGCTGACCTGCGCTAGGCAGATTGCAGAAATCACCTCGAGTACGCAATCCGAAGTCGGGCGCATGGTGACACAACAGCTCTCGACGGGCAGCAAGGATATGGTCGAAGCATTCCAGAAGGTATTCAAAGGAATGCCTATTGCGGATTCCGGCGCCTTGGGCGCTATGCAAACCGCGATGGATACGGCACGTGCCGCCTTCGATCAGGTTACACGCGCGTCCCAAGAGGCGTTTTCGACCTTCAGCAGCATGGCGCAGAAGGCCGGCAATGCTGCCGTAGCACCGAAGAGCAAGAAGTAGCGCTTGCAACACGGCTGATCTTCGACAAAAAAGGGCACACGCATGTGTGCCTTTTTCTTTGGTCGAAATAAACTGATCGGGCGGCGCTAGCTAGCGTCCCAGCGTTGGACGGCTGCGGCGTCCGACTCTCTCGCCTCGACCCATCGCGCACCATCGGGTGTCACTTCCTTCTTCCAGAAAGGTGCGTTCGTCTTAAGGAAGTCCATGACGAACTCGCAGGCTGAAAACGCCTCGCCCCGATGCGCGCTGGATACCAGAACGAGGACAATCGAATCCCCGGGCACGAGTCGTCCGTAGCGATGGACCACCAGCACGTCCAGCAGATCCCAGCGCGACTTGGCCTGTTCGACGATGTCCTCCAGGGCCGACTGGGTCATACCCGGGTAGTGTTCGAGCGTCATCGCCGAAATGCCCTGACCATCATTGCGATCGCGAACCAGCCCGACGAAGCTTGCGACAGCACCCACATCGACACGCCCCGCCGTCAGCGCAGCAAGCTCTCGCCCGACATCAAAAGCCTCCTCCTGAACCCTTACGCCCATCGCGAAATCATCCCCCGGTTACCGGCGGGAAGAACGCCACTTCGTCGCCCTCGCCCACAGGCATGGTGGCATCGGCCATGCGCTGATTGACCGCCGCCCGCAAACGGGTGTCGACCGATATCGATGACCAGTCGCCTCCTCTTTGTGCGAGAAACTCGCGCAGCTTGCCAACGGTATCCACACCGTCAGGAAGGGATACATCCTCGGCACCTACGCCGAGCTTTTCGCGCAAACTGGCGAAGAAAAGAATCCGTACACTCATGATGTTCAGTATAACAATCCGTGAAACGGCAAAAACCGCACCGAGTCGCCACGCCGGATCGGGTTGGCTGGCGGGTTATCGATCAGACCGTCGGCCCATACCGTCGAGGTCAACACCGCCGAACTCTGGTTCGGAAACAATTGGAGAAGCCCCGCTTCGTTTACCTTCGCTCGCAAGAACTCCCTTCGCGGGTCGACCTTCGGCAGATCGAAGTCGGCGATTCGTTGCTCGCTGTAAGGCGCGACGCTCTTTGCCCCCTGGAGCCTGAGGATGAAAGGCCGCACGACAACCACAAACGTGACGAAAGCCGAAACCGGGTTTCCTGGCAGACCGATGAAAGCGGCACCCGTGCCTTCGTTTCGAACATGCCCATATGCCAGCGGCTTTCCCGGCTTCAGCGCGATTTTCCACATCTTGAGCTCACCCACCGCCTGCACTGCGGGTTTGACGTGGTCTTCCTCTCCCGCCGAAACGCCACCACTCGTAATGATCAGATCGCTTTCAACGGCGGCCTGCCGCAGAACGTCCTGCGTGGCACGAAGGTCATCTCGCACAATGCCGAAATCCCGCACTTCGCACCCAAGCGACGCCAGCAAACCCCGTAGCAGAAACCGGTTCGAATTGTAGATGGCGCCAGCTGGCAGCGGGTCGCCCGGCATGATCAGTTCGCTGCCCGTAGAGAACAGAGCGACGCGCAACCGCCGGTAGACCGGCACTCGGGCTGCCCCGACCGAGGCAGCCAAGCCAGTTTCCTGAGCGCGAAGTCGAGTCCCGGCAGCAAGGACTTCGGCTCCAGCCTGGATGTCTGCGCCGCGGCGGGTGATCCACTCACCCTCATGCGGAACATGATTGATGACGACGGTATCGCCCTTCGCATCGCAGAGTTCCTGCATCACGACCGCATCGGCCCCGGTCGGGACCGGTGCGCCGGTAAAGATGCGCGCCGCCGTTCCGCGGGCAAGCTGATGGCCGACACTCCCTGCCGGAATCCGTTGCGCAATCTGCAGCGTCGCACCCTTTTCCGTCACATCGGGGGTCGCAACCGCATACCCGTCCATGAAGCTGTTATCCAACGGCGGAACATCGAGTCCCGAGACAATTGGCGCCGCAAGAACACGCCCGACGCAATCAAGCGTATCGATCGACTCCACCTCGGCAACCGGAACCGCGGATTTCAGCAGCCGGTCGAGAGCCTCATCGAGCGAAAGCAGATTCTGGGTCATGTCAGCTCCGTGAAGCGCAAGATGAAGTCGGTCACCGCGTCCGGATCGTTCATGTCGAGATGAGTCAGTGCCGGAGGAATCGCTTGCCCGGGTGTGGCGTCTGTCGCAATCGCAACGATGTTCGCGTTATCCGGAAAGATCAGCGGGCATCCGTGCGAAGGTCGATGCACCTCGAGCTTCGGGATCGGTGTGGACTTGAAGCCTTCCACTAAAACGAGATCGCAAGGCGACAGCAATTTGAGTTGCGCAAACAGGTCAGGCTCCGGCGCGCCGCGCAATTCGTGCATCAGTACCCACCGTTGATCCGAAGTCAGCAGCACCTCCATGCAACCGGCCTCCCGGTGGCGGAACGAGTCCTTTCCGGGGCGATCGATGTCGAAGCCATGATGGGCATGCTTGATCAGCGACACGCGAAACCCTTGCATGACGATACGCGGGATCACCTGTTCGATCAGGGTCGTCTTGCCGGAACCCGAGTAACCCGCGAATCCGAACACTTTCATCTAGTTCTCACTGAGAAGCCTAGGGCGTCTGCGAATCGAATCGGGGCTCCGAAAGCAGCCAAACAGTGAAACGGCTACCTTCTCCCAATCGGCTGTCCACCGTGATGGTGCCGCCATAGCGATCGACTAGAGACAGAGATATCGACAATCCGAGGCCGGTGCCCCGGGCACGCTTGGTCGTGAAAAACGGATCGAAGAGCCTTTCGAGGTGCTCCGGGTTGATTCCGCCCCCAGTGTCGAGCACGCCGATTCTAACACCGCGCGTCACGCCGTCCTCGATCCAGTCCTCCGACATCAGCGTCATCGTGCCCCCATTCTCCATGGCGTGCAGGGCATTGACCATGAGGTTGATCAGGACTTGCTGAAGTTCATTCCGGTTGATCCGGACGACCTGCACGGCACGGAAATCCTGACGCACGCTGACACTCACCTTGCGCAGCTCCGGGCGAACGAGGACCAGACTGTCGGACAGCACCCCATTGACGTCGACATCCTCGACGTAGCCGGCAAACTCGTCCGGCCTCGCGAACTGGAGGAGCTTCGTCACGATCAGGCGAATGCGGTCGATTTGCTGGTCGAGCAGCCTCATTTCGGTCCTCACTGCGTCGGCCCCCGGCCCGAGCGCCTCGCGCATCACGTCGAGATTGCCTTGCATGACCGCTATCGGGTTGTTGATCTCGTGTGCCACGCCGGCCGTCAACTGGCCGATTGCAGCAAGTTTCTCCGAACGTACGAGGTTCTGTTGCGCCGATCTCAGTTCCGCGTTCGCCTGTGCAAGTTCCCGCGTTCGATCCACGACTTTCTGATCCAGCGCGGCATTCAGTTCGCGCAGCTCTGCCGAACGCCGATCCAGCGTGTCAAGCAAGCGGTCGAAGTGCTCCGCGAGGCGCCCGATCTCGTCGTCACTCCCGACACCACCCACGCGTGCCAAGGCGTTTCCGGACACCACCTCCGAAATGGCAGCGTCCATGCGCTCGATCGGGCGGAACACGGCTCGCGCACGCCTCAGGCTGATGATGCTGACGGTCAGGGTGAAAACCGCAAACAGCGCAATGATCGACGCGAGGATGTTCCGCTTCACATCGGAAAATGGCTGTTCGAGAAACCCGACGTACAGCATCCCGACGCGCTTGCCAAAGCTGTCGCGCAGCGGTTCATAGCCCGACACATACCAGTCATTCACGACGAACGCCCGATCGAGCCAGACCTTGCCCTCGCCTAGCACCTTGTCGCGCACGGCAAGCGACACCCGCGTTCCGAGCGCACGATCGCCATGCTCATGGGCGGTCGTCTCGGCATCGCCCGCGACATCCTCCGGATTCTCCGGCAAGGCACCGAACATCCGGACGTTGGTCGCGATGCGGACATCGTCGAGAAACAAGGTCGCTGTCCCACGCGATCCGAGGGGCAGTGCGGCTTCCGTGTAAACAATACTGTTGATGTTGTCTACGAAATCCAGGTTCCGATTGAGCAGGACGCCGGCATTCAAGGCACCCACTATCTCGCCACTCGCGTCGATCACCGGCGCACCGGCATGGACGACCATCCCGCGCGACTCGACACGCTTGTCGTCGAGCGCCGCCGACGGTGTCTGGATGACACGCAGGCTGGCGCGCCGGGCCAGTGGCGGCGAAAGATCCTCCAGCAATGCCGGTTCAATAATATCGAGCCCGGCACTCGCCTTGCCTTCGAGGGCAGCCGCGACGACCGGCCAGTGCCGGAGGTCTCCCCCCTGCCTGGCACCGCTGCTGGTGGCGACGATCGTTCCGTTCCGATCGACGAGATGGACGAAGTCGAAGCCTTCCCGTCGAGCGGCCCGATCCATCCACGATGCCAGCGTTGCAGCATGACCTCTTGCCAGCGCGAGCTCGGCCGATCCGGCGAGTCCGCTCAGACTATTCTTCTTGCCCTCGATAACGCGTTCGAGATACTGGTGCGCGATCACCAGTTCGGCATTCACCTTGTAGATCAGAAGCCGATCGTAGGCAGCATTTCCCCAATACACGATCACGCCGATGAGCGCTGGCAGGAGCACCCCGGATGGAAGCAGCACCAGCAACAGCAGCTTGGCGCGCACCGACCGGATCGCCGGCCACCGGCTATTCACGAGCGGGGGCATCGATGGCCTCAACGCCGAAGAACGCCATTGCCTCGGCCCGCTCGCGGGTTCGGCGCATCGGCGGCAGCGAGCGCCAGACCCGCTTGCCGTAGGGCTTGTCGATCAGTCTCGGGTCGCAGATCATCAACACGCCGCGATCGGTCTCGCTGCGGATCAGGCGTCCCGCGCCCTGCTTCATGTTGATGACTGCACGGGGGAGTTGATACTCGAGGAACGGATTCTTGCCGCTGCGGCGCATATGCTCGATGCGCGCGGCAAGCACCGGATCATCGGGCGGCGCAAACGGCAACCTGTCGATCACAACGAGAGAAAGGGCTTCCCCCGGGACATCGACTCCCTCCCAGAAGCTTTGGCTGGCCACCAGCGTCGCGTTGCCGAGAAAACGGAATCGCTCCAGCAACTCGGTACGCGAGCCCTCTCCCTGAAGTAACAACGGCGAGTCGAATCGGTCCGCCTCGAAGCGGGACTGAAGAAGCTCGTGGATGCGACGCATCGCGCGCAGGCTCGTGCACAACACGAACGCACGGCCGCCCGCGGCACGGATCAGCGGATAAGCCGCTTCGACGACAGCCTCGTTGTACCCGTGGGAGTTCGGTTCGGGCATCCCGCGCGGGGCATAGAGCAAGGCCTGGCTTGCATAGTCAAACGGGCTGCCCCACTGCGCGGTGTCGGCCGCTTCGAGCCCTAGTTCACCGCAGAAGTGAGCGAAATCCCGTTCCACCGCGAGCGTTGCCGACGTGAAGATCCAGGCGCGAGGATGTCCCTGCATCTGCCGCGAGAAAACGCTCGCCACATCGAGCGGCGTCGCATTCAATGCACACGACTGCGGAAACACCTCGATCCATCTGACGACCTCGGAAACACCTGCTTGCCGCCAGCGCGACAGCCTTGCGGCGACATCCTCCGCCCGGAGGAGGCAGCTCGCAAGGCCCTCCGATCGATCAGCTTGGGTAACCAGCAGTTCTCGCAATCCTTCGAGCCGTCCTGCCAGTTCGTCAACCGCCTTGCGGAAATCCGGATTCTGCTCCGCCTGGGCGGCCGTCAAGCGCGCGCCGTCGTCACGGAAGGCAAGCCGCAGGTCACGCGCTGCCTTGTCCAGCGCGCGAACCGCGTCCGGCAGCGGCAGGAAATCTCGCACCGCCTCCATTGCCTCGTTGCGTACGTCGCGCGCTAGTTCGATCAGTTGCGAGGTCGACACGCTTTCGCCAAAGAACAGGCTCGCGGTCTCCGGCAACTGGTGGGCTTCATCGAAGATGACTGCATTGCACGCGGGCAGCAGCTCGCCCACCCCGTCGTCACGCAGCATGACGTCGGCGAAGAACAGGTGGTGGTTGACCACCACGATATCCGCCTCCATCGCGGCCCGGCGTGCGCCGAGCACGAAGCACGACTTGTAGTGCGGACATTCCTGGCCCAGACAATTCTCCCGGGTCGAGGTCGCGGCAATCCAAACCGGCGAATTTTCCGGCACGCTGGTACAGCCTGCCTTGTCGCCCGAGTCGGTCTCGCGCGCAAAGCGCGCTATGGCGTGCAGATGCGCAACATCCTCGCGGCTCGCGAAACGGCCTTCCACCTGTGCGCGCTCGAGCCGGTATTGGCAGACATAGTTCTGCCTGCCCTTGAGCAGGGCGACACTCACAGGCAAATGCAAGGCGTCACGCACAGTCGGCAGGTCGCGCTGGAACAACTGGTCCTGCAGGGTTCGCGTGCCGGTCGACACGATGACCTTCGCACCGGAAAGCATGGCCGGCACGAGGTATGCGAACGTCTTTCCCGTTCCCGTACCCGCCTCGGTGACGAGCACACCATTCCCGGCGATCGCGCTGGCGACGCGTTGCGCCATTTCAAGCTGCTGATCGCGCGGGCGGAAGCCGGCAATCGCCGATGCGAGCGGTCCCGCGTCGCCGAATATGCGTGTGAGATCGGTCATGAGGTGCCGGCTATCGATGCTACGAATGCTAACATGGCCGCTCGCGTGCCCTTGCGCCAGGCCTTGTCGGCAGCGCGGTTGCTATAATCGCGCGCGACATCGGTTCGCAAGCCGAACCCAGAACAACTCGAATGGAAAGGGAGTCCCATGAAGTTCTGCCCGAGTTGCGGCGCCGCAGTCGAACCGACCGACAAGTTTTGTGGCGGCTGCGGTTTCAAGCTTGCCGACCGCAGCGCACAGCCACCTCCGCCACCCGCTAGCGCGGCACCTGCACCCCGCGCGCCGGCCCCCGTGCCCCAGCCTGACGCGACGGACGATGACGATCCCGAAAAGACCATCCTGATTTCCCGGCCGCGCCCTGCGCCGCCGGCCGCGAATCCGCCCGGCGTCGAACCGCCCCCGCCTCAGCGCAGCGCTGCACGCCCGGAACCTCCACCGGGACTCAGCGGAGCTTCCGGCGGCGCCGCCGCGGGCGGTGGATCGATTCCGCCCGCCTTCGGCGGAGCGACATCCGGCGGACCGGCCGAAGGCGGATCGTTGCCCGATCCGCTCGCAGATCGTGGCGGCTGGCTCGCCTGGCTGATGGCACGGGTCAAGGGGATCGTACTCAAACCTGCCGAAGAGTGGCAGCGGATCGAACCGGAGAACACGGCACCATCAGCGCTCTACAAAAGCTATGTTGCACCGCTTGCCGCGATCGGCCCGATCGCGAGCTTCATCGGCATGGTCGTGGTTGGCATCAGCATGCCGTTCGTCGGCACGATGCGCATCGGCGTTGGCTCAGGCCTCGCCATGATGCTTACCAGTTACGTGCTCGGCCTGGTCGGCGTCTATGTGATCGCACTGATTGCGAACGCCCTTGCGCCAACGTTCCGCGGCGAACAGAACATGCAGCAAGCCCTCAAGCTGGTCGCCTACGCCTACACGCCGGCCTGGATTGCGAGCGTGCTCGGCATCATCCCGGCATTGGGACTGCTGACGGTCATTGCTGCGCTTTATTCGCTTTACCTGCTTTACGCCGGCATTCCGGTGATGATGAAGTGCCCCAAGGGCAACGCCCTCGGATACACCATCGTACTGGTCATCGTCGGCATCGTGGTGGGCATCATCCTTTCGCTGGTCACGGCGATGTTTTCGCCGACGCCCAATTTCGGCGGCAGCGCGCAGGTCGATCCGGCCAGCCCGGCCGGTGCAATCCTCGGCGGCCTGGCGGGCAAGGACGGCGATGCCGCAAAGGGTATCGAGGCGATGTCGCAACGCATGGAACAGGCCGGGAAGAAGCTCGAGGCGGCCCAGAAGTCGGGCGATCCCAACGCGGCCGCGGCGGCAGCCGGCGAGATGCTGGGCAGCGCACTGACGGGTGGCCGCAAGGTCGATCCGGTCGACTTCCAGCAACTCAAGGCGATGCTGCCCGAGAGTCTGTCGGGCCTTCCGCGCACCTCCGCGTCGGGTGAAAAGGCGGCAATGGGCCCGATGGCAATCTCCTATGCGGAGGGAAATTACGGTAGCGGCGAACGCAGAATTCGTCTCAAAGTGACGGACATGGGCGGCGCCGGGCTCGCCATGTCCGGCCTCGCCGCCTGGGCCATGGTGGAAATGGACAAGGCAACCGACAGCGGTCGCGAGCGAACGGGCAAGCTCGACGGGCGTCCGTTCCACGAACGTTACGACCAGCGAAGTCAATCGGCCGAGTTCGATCTGGTGGTCGCGCAACGTTTCCTGATCGAGGCGAATGGTGAACGCACCGACATGGCGTCACTCAAATCGGCCGTTTCCGGCATGGACCTTGCTCGGCTCGAATCCATGAAGAACGTCGGCGCCGCCAATTAGCGTCGCAAGCGGCTGAAAGCTGCAACGCACAGCCCAAGCTGCCTGGGGAGACCGAATGATCCGCTGTCCTGCCTGCCAGACCGAAAACAAGCCCTCCACCCGATTCTGCCGCGAATGCGGCGCGTCGCTGCCCGCCTTGCCGCCCGAGCCCGAAGACAACGACGCCACGATCCTGATTCCGCCGGCCAATGCTTCGGCCAAGCGTGAACCGACCACGACGATCGAACTGGCCGTCAAGCGCATCGCCCCCGAAACCGAGCCGCCCAAACCGGCAGCGGCCGACAACGACATGACGGTGCTGCTGCCGAAGAAATCGCCACCCAAGCCGAAGTACGAGCCCGCTCCGCCCACGATCACCGGCCCGCTCACCGAACCGCCCAAGCGCTCGCGGCATGCCCCTGCGAACGGCACGCCCGGCAGTGCGGCAACCGGCACCGCGGCGCGCAAGTCGATGACGCCCGTCATCGTGCTGTCGCTGCTCGCCATTGCCGGCGGCTCGGCCGGCTATCTGGGCTGGCTGATGCTGAAAAAGCACAAGGCCGGCACCGAGCCCGAACAGGTCGCAGCAGTGACGCCGCCCCCGGTTACGCAATCGGTGCAACCCGCACCGCCGCCGGCGACCTCGGCCCCCGCACCGGGGGCGACTGAAGTGGCACCCGTTGCACCACCGCCGGCCACGGCAGCACCAAGTTCTCCGACGCCACTACCTGCCAGGGCCGAAGCGGCGCCGACGCCGCCGCAACCCGCGGTACCGGCTCAACAGCCGGCTGTGCAAACGGCGACCAGTGGTGTCGCCAAGCCGGATGAAAGCCCGGCCAGTGCCGAAAAACGGCAGTTGGAGAAGGCAAAAGCCGACGCTGCGAAGAAGGAGAAACTCGAGAAGCAGAAAAAGCCTGCCAGCGCGGTACCGGTCGCCGCCAGCAGCGAGCCATCGCAGCCGCCATCG
>WBZU01000448.1_pt1 | contig 35530 bp, 44 predicted proteins | sample 5204311 | NCBI WGS metagenome assembly WBZU01 (sample SAMN12344359, study PRJNA552823) | activated sludge metagenome | biome: Activated sludge suspended growth; feature: Nitrification reactor; material: Wastewater; isolation source: activated sludge from nitrification reactor of wastewater...
TATTAATGCTAGGCAATAATACCCAGCCCTGCCCAAAAGAATACCAAAAAACACCGATAAATCCGTTTTGGAAATATCGTATGCAATAATTGTTCATGTTTGATGGCGATAGCCCAGATGGAGATGGATTTGTCCATGATGATTGAGGTATAAAAGATGGTGCAACTAATACGTTCTGCTGATAAAAAATGCCAAAAATAGCATTTTGATATCCAATACCAATTTCTGCTTCAGAATTAAACAATGAAGCTTTAGATCTAACATTAGCCTGATTTGTTGGGAATGATACACCAAAATACGCTCGGCAATCTGAATTGTCGCAAAACAGTGTTGTTTCTCTAGTTATAGCTGTAAAACTTAAATTACTAGAAGCACGCATTGTCATGACATTGTTCACATAATCTACAGTCCTGCTTGTATCGATCGTAGAAAATTTCATGTCATATAATAAAGATATTGTATTGTTTTTTACCTGCACAGCTATATCTGTATTATATTTTTCTGTATGTAAATTACCGAAAAAATCACAAGTAGCTTGATTGTTAAATTCATCAATAATTGTAATTGTTTTTTGTGGCAAGTAAGACATAATTAACCCTTAAAATATAAAATAATTTGCTCCGTCATTTTTTAATAACAAAGCAGAATATTGATTAGTTAATACAGCAGTTTGACTGCCATCAATTGTACCAGATGGATAACTTATAGTACATGTAACACTGCTAGGAGATATCTTTTTTAGATATATAAATCTTGATGATACTGGGGTTGGTAATGTATAAGTCCCATTCGTTGCATTATTTATTAAATAAGAATCTGGGTTAAAAGATAATGCTTTGCTAGATGCAGTAATAGTCGAAACAGCATTTTGATCTATTGTTAAATCTGATGATATAGACATCAAGCTATCTGTGCCTACCTTTACGTAATTAGTAAGTATTTTTTTATAAACTTGAACCCTATAATTCCAAGTTGGAGATAAATTTGATTGCCCTCCAGAATAACTAGCTGTTGTATATAAAATACTGCGTACAGGAGTTAAAAATGGATTTGACTTGATTTGAACTGTATACCTAGTATTAGCAGACATTAACAATGTTTGAGTATTTAATATCCAAGAATATACCCCGCTAATGCTTAATGACTTTGTCTCAGTATGCAGTAACGTACCGCCGATGCCATTACCTAAATATATGTTTAGATCATAGCTTCCTGAAGTGAAACCAGATGTATCAAAGTAAAAGTCAATCCTTGTTAAATAACCGCCAGTAATCTCAGTAAAAGACTGCCAATATGTCATTGAACCGCTTCCAAGCTGTATAGGAGACCATGATGGTGCGCTATCTACACTTAATTGCTCTACTGGATTAAGTCCACCTACGACTAAAGTACCGCTTGATTGTTGCGCAGTAACTCCAATATTCAACGAATTAAAATAAGGATAATTGCTAGAAAAGTTACCAGAAGAATCCCTAAAAACAACTGTATTAGGCGTATTATTTGTATCTAAAGTTGGCTTATGTAGAATTTGAGCGGCCCCACTAGTCGCATCCCAGTCGGCATTAACATTACCAGCCGCTTGCAATGCTGTATCTATCCCTTGCAAGTGTGACTTTAAATCTACTGTAGACGCAGTGTAATGGGAAGGAGTGTAATCTGCATTAATATATTCTGATTTTGTTATTAAATTAAGTATTGATCCGTCTTGAGGGATTATAGTATTTCTATACGAAACAGAGTCTATATTAAGGACAAGATTAGATGTCCCCTGAAGAACAAAATCAACATACCTAGAGCAATTAAAGTTAATTATCTTACTATTAGAAGAATTTGATTGTGCCTTATAGTATTTAATGAACGTGTTTGATATATCAGCTGTAGAATCAACGTAAGAATTTGTGCCGTCTGGGAAGTTAAAAAAATTATTAAAATAACAATTGTTTACATAAACATAAGCGTTATTTACATAAAAATCAGCTGTAGAAGCAGTTAAGCTATTAGTAACATATAGATTAAGCGGTATCACATTTGAATTAGCTATCACGCTAAAATTAAAAAAACAATTGTTGATTGTGCAGTTTATAGCCCCATAGCTTCCAGCTGTCGTAAATTTATCAAAATTAAATACAACGCCGAAATTGAAATTTAAAAATTCTATTCTGATATTTTTTTCTTGAGTTGTTACAGTACCGAAACTATTATCAATAGTTATTGATGGTGCGCTCAAGAAAACAGAGCCAGATGATTCCCCAACCAAATTTATGTAAGGTTTTAATACAATAGAGCTTGTTTCTGTATAAGAACCAGCGGTAAAAACAATATTATATATCTTTGATATGGAATTATCAGTAATCGCAGTTATAGCTTTGCTATACGTAGCATATGGGTTCTCATATGTGCCATTAGCATTAGTATCATTGCCTGCTTTTGATATATATAGAGTTTGTGATAATGGTATTACATTCCCAGTTAATCTTGGGTCTTCATTCGTTACATATTTATTAGTAGAAGATGGAGATCCTGATGTGCCAGATAAAGCCGCTTTTTCATCTGCTGTTGGCATGTTAGAAGTATCAATAATAACTGATGCATCTATCACATGGAAATCAGGGTTGCCTGATAAATTATCAAAAGGTGAAAAATAAAAAGATTGTCCTTGATTAATTTCCTGTAATGCAGTCCCGTCATTTTTTTTAACAGTAAATGAGTTAGTTCCTACATTTGAAATAAAAATGTATCCTACGCCTACATTTGTGATAGATTGAGATTCGTTAAATACAGGGAATATTACAGAACGCCCTGTAGCAGAAAAGCTTAAATAAAGCTTATTTGGAGATGGATTTGTTAATGTTAAATCAGTAGCAATATTTAATTGTTCTTTTACGCCCGCTCCTAATCCAATATTTAAAGCTGATTGATCTTTATCATTAACGTCAGATAGGTTACTAGCTTCTTTTAGCGTTACTGAAAGGATATTGCTAGTAACAATATTTAACGCGTTTTGTGTTGCTGTGCTTAAAGGTTTATCTAAGTCACTAGTATTATCAACATTTTCTAATGATAAGTTTGTTTTAGCTGTTGTTATATTTGCCAAATCTGATAGATTATTTGCTTTAAGCAAAGCATCAGCAGTAGCAATATCTTTTATTTTCTGGATAGATACTTTTTTTGTAGACCCAATGCCTCCAGCAGAAGATTGTGTCGGGAATTCGTCAGTTAAGCTGGGTGTATCATTTGATGGCAAATCTTTTATTTGCGTATACACATTATTGGCCATAGTATTTCTCTTTATTAAACAACTACAAAAATTTCATTCTGATCTGTTACAAATATAACATTATCTTCCGTTGAAAGTACGTCTACATTTACTGGAGGAGGTATTGGAGATTCGTTAGAACGGTTTACATCATAAACTCCACGAGAATATGGCTGTATTGATATAATTTTTAATTCGCCCCTATATGACATATTTAATCATTTAATAATTTTACGTTTACTGACGCATTTGTAGCGCAGATGAAAGACATTCTTTGTCCTGCCCTCAACATTTTACGTGCAACTGGGTTCAATTCAGTTCCACTTGGTAATGGGATAGGCGTTGGCAAAGATGCTGTGTCCCCGTCTATTAAATTTACCCACACATCAGCACCATTACTAAAACTAAAAAAAGCAGTGATATATCCAGGGTCCGCTGCGGACCCTGGGATAGCAAATGTTTTAGCTACATTAGCTTCTAATGTAAAGTTGTAGTTGTTCTTCTCTATAGGTAACGAAAATACCACAGTACCTACTGAATCTCTACCTAAAGTAAAAGCCATATTATACCTCCTAATTAATATTTAATAAAAACGTTTAATTGCATGTTTTGCGGCCTTGCGTCTATGCCACCTTGGTACATTTCTTGTGTTACCATTTTCTCTCGATTAAATCCTATAATAGGTGCATAAAAACCACTACCAGCATCATTAGTTGCTGTATGATAATGAGACCTATTGCTTGAGTACTCTAACGTTCCAAGATTGTCGCCACCAATAATGTTCCCGATATTAGAATATCTACTTACTGCCGATAAATCATTTATTGAATTTTGATTTGCCCCCTTAAAGAACATACCCCTTGCGTCTGGGACAGAAAAAGAATATAAATTAATAGCTTTTGCTATTTGAAACCTGATATTAGTATCTGAAGATACTAGAGAACATTTTATCATTTTTGCGCCACTAATGTTAGGTTTATTGCCATTGCCATCAATAACAAAATAAACGCAATAATTACTGTTGTTAACAGTGAACAAAAAATAAGACCCCGTAGGTATTGAGCTTACTGAGCTTGGTAAAGTTATTAGAGTTTGTTTAACTCCGTTAATGGCATTAGATACAATATATACCAAATCATATATACTGCAATCTGTGAATATATTAATTTTTATATTAATGTCGTGTGGATTATTGGGGATAGTGCCTTGATTATTGTAAGAGAACCAAAACAATATCGTTTTTGTATCATTCCCTATTGTAAATCCTTTGCTGTTTAAGCTTGATACGATTATATTTGTCGGTATATTAATCAGTTGCACATATCTTGTTGAAATACCACCGTAAATTAATTCGCCCAAAAATCCAGTGTCATAAGCGTTAAAATCTGTATGAGGAGTACCTAATTTTTTAGAAAATATGTATAAAGAACTTTTATCTACCCTAGAATAGATATTTAGATCATCATCATAACCGCTAGTAAGCTCAGAAAAAACAAAACCAGTAGGTATTGTTCCATCTCTTACAGCAAGACCAGTTCCTATTGCATTATTTGATAAAATAATTTTTTCAGTAGTAACTGAAGCTGGTTTTGCTAGATAAACAGTAGAATAATCAGAACCAGTCCCAAACATTGGTACAATATAATTTGTATTATCCGTCATCGTTAATTTATTAAGCAATCTAGCAAGAGGTACGCCATCAGTTGTAAACGAGTTCGTTTCGTACTTAGTTCCATCACATAAAAAATAACCGACAGGAGCTGTCGCAACAGTTGAAAAATGTAAATTTCCAACAGATGAATCATCAAATACAAGCCCTTTGTTTGTGTAAACCATAGGCAAACCAAAATTCATGCCGTTAGCATCTGGTATTATTTCATCAAATATTGAATTTGTTAAATCTTGCCTTTGCGTGATGTATGGATAAATTGGAGAGGTTATTTCACCTTCATTTAAAATAAAATCTGTAATTTTAACATCAGATGCGAATGTAGGAGAAATCCTAATAACAAGCTTTAAAAAATTGTTATCCGATATATCTTTCCCAGTATTATCTCCGAACGAAAATGATGCTGAATATTTTTGCAATATTGGAGAAATGGTAAAGTTTGTCAATGTTGTCGCTTCAGATGTCTGACCATAGTTTTTTATTAAAACTAATTGAGCAGATATTGTTGATCCAGACATTGATTCTGCAGTGAATGATATAGTAAATTTCTCTTGGTTGTATTGAAATTTATTAACGTCATTATATGTTATGCATAAATCTTTTTGAGTATCACCAGCAGAAGGATTAGCACATTTAATCCTTACAAAAAATTTTGGACTTTTTTCTGGTAATTCAGAATATTCAGGCAATGGCTCAAAAGTTACATAATTTGAAGACGTTGTACCTACAGGGACTTCAAATGTCCATCCGCCTATAGCTATATTTGTAATAGGTTGCTGAATTTTCCCATCTGTTTTCAAATCATCTTCTTCATAATATAAGACATTGTTATGGAATAAAAATTGCCCATTATCTATATAGTTAATATTATTTGTTGTTATAGATGGCGTTATCCCGCCAGATCCGCTTGTGTAAGGCACCCCCTCACGGCTGAACTGGAACTCATTATTACGGCTATAAAATTCAACAAAATATAATTCATTTTCAGTTCCATCAGAATTAAGGATATTCCCAAAGATGATGTCATCAAATGCTCCTTGCGAATTTAAATCAACTCTCCAAGCGCTACGGAATGCTGGAGTGTTTATCCCAACAACTGCTAACTCTCCTACTTCTATAAAACTATAATTCGGAGGGGAACCAGTTTGCTTATACACTCTTTTAGGCGTATCTCTTTGAGTATCTATATAAAAAAGAGCATATCCACCCAACAACAATCTATTTGTTAGCTTATCTGTGTGAGTTTCCCACATAGGCGTCATTGGAACAAAAGTTTTTTCTACTGACATATAATACCTTTATCTGTTATTTAACTCTTCTTCAAGACTAGCTTTCTTAGCTAAATTTGAAAGCCTTTGGTTTTTAATAGCATTAGCAATAATATTCCTCTCGTATTTTTCTGGAATAGCTTTAGAAAGCCCAAATGGTATCGCTTCATTATAAATTTTTTTAATAATTTTTATTGGGTCGTACCATCCTAATAAACTATGAACTTCACCTTCAACATTAGTAGGCTCACCTCCCAATTCATTTAATGCTCTAGCTTTAAATGCATTAGTATCTCCAAGCAACATTTTTGAAGAATTAGGTTTAGACATATCAGTATCTAAAGTATTGAATTTCTTTAAAAATCCTCCCCAGTCAATATCGTTTTTATTTAAAATTTTATTTTGAGATTTAATATTAAAATAATCTCTTAATGTTGCATTATCCCTGTTTTTTGAATATTGCTGGTTTAAGTTATTAAATAAATCATATAAATCTGGCCTATTAACATCATCTAAAGATTTACCTATGTACTCACGCAAATTATCTTTTACTTTTGATATTGTATTTTTTAGTAATGACTGTTGTTGTGAAGTTAAAGTATTTAAAGAATTATTAGAAAAATAGTTTTTTATGTTGCTATTTAATCCCCTGTATGTATCTATCGCTTCTTGTAAATTATTAGGGACATCCATGAAAGATTTTCTAATTATTTCATTTGAAGGAGATTTTATCGCTCTAGTTAGCTCAGTTCCACCAGAAGAGCTATTTAAGTCTTTCAAAATATTTCTTAATTTCCCCATATATTCTTGACTATAATTAAATGGCAACGACCCATTGGAAAATGGAATTTGATCTTTTGATACTGTTTCTTTTAATTCTCTCATTTTATCGCCTATTTCAGATCTATACTTCTCTGAACCATATTTAACAGCATCATTTATTTTATCAGTTAATCCTTTTTTTAAATATTCTCTTGTAAGATATTCGCCAACTTTATCACCAACAGCATTATAAGTTCCCTTTAATCCTTTACCTGCCAATGAAAGACCAGCAGGTGTAGCGCCAAAAAGCAACGTGTTTTCAAGAGCATCATCTTTGTCTGATGTTAAATATCCAGTACCAGCACCAGCGACAGAATGGCGGAATAATTTGTTTTCTAATAGTCCTCTAAGCGCAGGATATAATTCTGATGCTTTTGCAATTCCTTTTTCTATCCCAACCCCAGGCAATACGTAAGGGATTATATCTCCAGCAAATTTACCTATTTTATACTCTGGTAAATCTTGTACATCATCATTAAATTCCTGCATGTACTTAGGCTTTTCATTTAATAATCCGAAATGATTATTAAGTTTATAATAAGCATCATTTAAACTGTCTACAGCGCCTTCCCCGAATGCTTTTAACCTATTTAATGTGTTATCATTATTTGTTTTTTTATCTGTATCAGTTAATTTTATATTGTGAGCAGCTGCCAATTTATTCGCATCTATCCCCATTGATTTAAAAACGCCATCAGGATCTTCTTCTGTTATTTTTTTAATAAAATCACTATCGCTCAATTCGTTATAATCGGGATAAAAGCTTCTCAATGTTGATATATTATATTTTTTATTATCCATTTAACCACCCACACCAGTAAGGTAATTTCTCAAACCATTGACACGCTTACTACCGACACTATTATTATCTGATCCGACATCATTAACATCATTGTTTTTACTGTTTTTTTTAATTATTTTTGATAACCTAGACCCTTTTACTCTATTATTAATTTCAGCCATTTTACCGTATATATCTTGAGCTCTTTTTCTCGCCGCCAAAACAATATCAGATGGCATTAATCTTATAAATCTATCTACATCTTGAGGTGTTTCATGCATACCAATGTAATTTGATATATCTCTCATTGTCCCTTGGTTTAAAGCAATGCCTTCTTGCTGAGCGATCGCCGCTGTTTGTGCAGATGTTAAGAAAAGTGATGCAGTATAATCTATAACTTTCTGTTTTTGCTTAGGCGACCCGAATCTAGAGTCGAATAAAATACCTGATGGCGTTCCAGTAAATGGTACTTTAAGCCCATTATATTCTGACCTAGCTTCAATTAGTTTCTGCATTTCTGGCATATTAGCGATTTGCTTACCTTTTTCTGTGTTTAAAATATTGTTTTTTTGCTGAGCTGGTATATTTGCAGTAATTTGCTTATCAATAAACGCATCCAAAGCATCGCTAGAATAGTTTTGCGGAACCTGATATCCATCAGGTAACATACCTTTATCAGATGCTGATTGCAATGCGAATATATTTTGAAGAGGCCCCTTTGGCATCAAATACATTAAAGGATTTTCTATTTTTATTTTATTTATATCAGCCTGTGTTAAATGCTGATTAGCTATTGCATTTTGTTCATCAATTTTAGATTGGAAAATTTTAGGCGCATATTGAGTCTGTACATCTTGGTATTTCCCTTGCTTGACACGATAATCTTTTAAAGCATCATTTGCGCCAGCAGAAGATAGCATCTCTTTAATATGAGCATTTGCTTGAGGGACAACAACGCTCTGTTGTGTCCCATAAAGATCTCCCAATGCTTGTTTTGCAAATACTGATGCTAAATATTCTTTAGCTCGGTTTTGTTCAGAGGCTACTTTCGCAGATTCTAACTGATCAGTATATTGGTTGATTATGTTTTGTTGTATTCCTTGTTTTACACGCAAATCCCTTAGCGCATCATTTGATCCAGCAGAAGATAACATGTCTCTAATATAAGCATTAGCTTTAGGGACAACAACGCTTGCTTCTTGCCCGTGTAAATTTGCCAATGCTTTTTTTTCAAGTATAGAAGCTAAATACTCTTGCGCATGGTTTTTCTCTGTATCAATTTTAGCAGATTCTAACTGAGGCGCATATTGGTTCAAAATGTCTTGGTATTTAGCTCTTAAAGCATTGTAATTTGCTTCTTGTCTTTTTGCGTCTTGTCCTAAATACGGGTTTAATAAGTCATCTAACCCCTGTATTTGATAAGACCCATCTGAATAAGGCATATAATAATCCTCCTACTAAATGCCTAAAAATGATAATGCGGTAGATACAATATTGCCCAACCCAGAATTATCATATCCAGCGCCATAAGCCGCGTTACCTGCCTGTGTTTTATACATGTTCATTTCGCTTGTCGCTCTTTCATCAGCTGATTTTTGCCCTAATCCATATACGTTTGATCCAATATTCCCGCCTAATTCTGCAAGGCGAGATTGTCCCATCGCTGATTGCATAATGTTATTATATAACCTATCCATAAACTTGTTATAATCTTCATCAGCAAAGTGAGTAGCCCATTCACCTTGTTTGTATTGATCTGATGGCGTACCAGACATTCCAGAAGCCGCGCTAGCCCTTCCAATAGCATCAAGACCTTCATGTTTTGCAAAATCATACCCTGGTGACTTTCTATAATAAAGTCCCAATAAATTTTGGAAATTAGGATTTGACATTTTTTGATATATATCACCAGCTCTTGAAAATTGGTCATATCCGCCAGTCGAGTATTTGTTTAATACTGGGTATTGATTATTTGCATTTTCTATAAATGAATCATAATATTTCAGTGCATCTGGCATTTTATCCAAATATTCCGATGCTGCTGAAAATGGATTTTCACCGTATAAATAATCAAGAGAAGCAACAAGCCCAGATTTAACTCCTGGGGCTTTTAAAAAAGCAGGTAGCGCCATATTAAGCCTCCGTTAATATCTTTTTAAAAGTACCATCTATAAATATTCTATAAACATTATTAGTGGAGTCGTGAATAATTGTTGGTGATGTAGTTATATCAGTTATTTTTTTTATCTCATCAAATGTTTTTGAAGGTATTCTGTTCCCTATTGGCTTAATATTGTCTTGTAATTCTTGGTTTAACAACGCTTGATAATTATGCCATTCTGATGATATTTTCATGTCATCAGTAACAAAAGGTATATTCTTATCTGGGATAATTGGAATTGACATTATTAATTGCCTACATTAGCTACTGCGCCCAATATGCAAAATTGTGCGTCACCATAAAACTGGAATTTAAAAGTAACTTCATAACCACCACCCAAATTATAAAAGTTAACGTATCTTTGCCTATCTCCATAATTATATATTGCTGTCTGATTAACATTACCATATGATTCTCCACCGTCCAATGACATTGATAAATTTATTTGTGGCAATGTTTTTAACAATGTTTCATTCGTAACAGAATCACTTACCAATCCAGCAGACATTGCTATATAAATATTATTTACCATGACTTGATCTAACATTCTTTCTCTTAATGTGCTTATTATTCTAATTCTAGGGACTGTTTTTCCATTTTGCGTTGTATATTTGCTACTTAGCTCGTATAAATTACTGTCATGATAACTTATGCAATAATATTTATTATTAAATAATACAACTTTTTTGATAGGGAAAAAATCAAGCTTGTGATCAGTAAATGTAAAAAATTCTTTTGTCTTAAAATCGAATGTAATCGTTTTGTTTTCATCTATAAATGTTAAAACATAATATATATGACCAGCTTCTTCTATTAGAAACGCAAATGATTTTTCAGGGTTCTCTACGTCGTTTAAAAAATATGCGATACCTTCATTTTGATCTGATATTATCTCAGCTTTCCCTCCTATTGAGGCAATAATACATATTTTAGAAGTAGAGCTCCCACCAAGCCAAACGATTAAATCAGATATAGTGCCTATAGTGTCTGCTGATACGCACCCATATTCTATTGTATTATTTTTTATTTTTTGATATGGAAATAAATCAGCACCAGTATCAACCCATACTTCTGTTATTACTTTGCCGAAAACATAAAGTTGATTTTTAAATCTTTCAGTCGCGACTATTTCTGTCGCATCTGTTTGTATTGAACCAACCCGAGATTCATCTGTCTTATCAAATTTTGACGCGTCATTAAATCCTTCAGATAAAATAAATTGATTAGTATTATTCGCACAGGTTATGACATAAGTATCTTGAAATGTTAAGTATTTAGGAGAAAAATTAATATCAGATTTTTTGAAAATATTGTCCAAAAAATAAAATACCCAAATATCTTTGCCATCACAAAAAGCTATTTGATTATTGTTGTTTTCTGTAATGTAAACAGAACCAGCGTAAGTATCTATTGACCCAATTACCTGAAATGAGTTTTCGTTTGTAAACATTAATACATCATTATCTTTTACAAGAAACAATCTATTTATTTTAGAGCTTGTATAAATCCCTCTGCTTTTTCCCCCTTCTATATTTTGGACAATGTTAAACCCAAAAGAGTTAACAAGCGCTCCATCTGATATAATGAAATTATATGTTTCTGCTGGCGATATCTTCTTAAATCTTCCAAATTTATTGCCACCAACAATATCTAAATTAATAAATTTGCCAGATCTATATTGATTGCGTATGTCTCCAGCATCTAGCGTCATGGCAACCATCCTCCAGAGCCAAACTGAGATTGCAAAATATTGCTCATAATGCTATTAGGTGCTGATCCATTAAAAACACTTAAAGTTTTTTGCGTACTGTCTGGTTTATTTATATTAGATATTTGAGACCTTAATCTAATTAAATATGATTTTGCAGATGGTGGGAAAGTTATATTTCTATTTAAGCACATAACTTCAGACAGCTCAAAAATCAAAAAAATTTGATACCATTCGTCTAAAATTTGGCTAAGATCGAAAGTTTCATCCATTGGTTTAGGTATACTGAATTTACCCATTAACTCAAATTTATATTCGCTATTAGGCGTCATATAAATATATATAATATATCCATTTGGCACTTTTTCTGCATGCCAATTTTGAGGCAAAGATGGTATGTTTTTAATTATAGACCCGCCGAAATACTCATTCCTACCAATATAACCAAGCATATACGGGATGTCTTTTATATAATATCTAAGCGTTACGGGCTCTATCAATCCTTCTATAAAATAATCAGGCTTATTAGCAACAGATATGAATTCATATTTCCTATAATATGGATTTAAATTTTTTTGTATGTCTTTTAAAGACATAACTGAATTAAGCCAGAAGAGACCATCTATCTCTTCTGGGAATGATGAATTTTGAAGATTAGCTATATAAATAGCTCTCCTTACAACTTCTATCGCATTCATTATATTACTTTATTTCTTTTTGCTTAACTGTGATATTGCTAAATTAGTAATATCGCTAGGGACATTAAACAAAGCAGGTAAGTTATCAGTAACATACGATTGGATAGGATTTGAAGACGAAGTATCAGGGAAAATAAGACGCATAACATTATCAGAAGCCAGCATAGACCCCCAAATTGCGTTTTGAATAAACCCTCTTTTCTCCTTCCCGAACGGAGACCCATAATAAGACTTAAGAGACAATTTTGTTATAGGATCTGTTTTAACTCCGCTATAATATGGTTCTTGAGGAGGCATCTTTGGCATTGCCAAATACAGAGGCGTGCTACCAGATACATTAGCTTTCCCCATTAAATTATTCATCAATAATCCGACTTTATGGTTAGGGACAAACTTCATTGTTACGCCAGCAACAATTTCTTTAGTAATATTCATCCTACCACCACTAGTATTTGGATCAAAATACAATACATGCGATATATCAAACTCTATATTACCGCTGGCTGGCGTCCCTGGGTTAGTAACATTAAATGTTATTGTATTCCCTGTATCCACATGCCCAGAAGGTGTAACTGAATTAAATCCTTTTGTCGTAATATAGCCAAGGTCGTTTTTTACTAACGCAGTTGCTGATGTGCTAGTCCCAGTACCTGAACAAACAAAACCAGTTATTCCTCCTTCTGCATTTTTCTTAACACTAACAACTGTTAGTTTAATTCCTTCATTCGCTATATCTCCAGCTATATGTTTTGGCAATAAATTAGAAATAGATATCCCTATATTCGCATATTCACCTATTTTCCAATCTATAGCCTGCTCATCGTTTCGTTTTGGGACAAATTGAGTAAAGTTTTGCGCAACCATACCCGGTATTACGTCAACTGGCAAAACTACATGAAATCTGTCAGACTGAGCACCCATGCTTTGCATTGTGACTTTAGCATTAACTATTTGCTCATAATTATTTATCTGCATAACATTGTTATTTCCATCAACGCCAGCGCACCAGAATTTATAAGTATCTTTTGCAATTCTATTCCCTATGCTCAACTCAATGCTAGAGCAAATTTCCATTGTAGTTGCGCCCATAACTTTTGATATATAATTCAATTTATCGCTACTTGCTATACCATCTCCGTATGGGACATTCTGTATTAATTGCTGACTAGTTACTTGGAAAAAAGCGTTGTACGCGCAAATGTTACCAGTTGAGTCATAAAAATTCAAATCTTCATTATTAGATGGAGTCCCTGTGCTGTCATACCCACCTATTTCTAGGGTATAATAATCTTGAACTATCCCTGTAGCCAAATCAGAAACAAGACCTGGCTTAGCTACAGCCTTTGGTGGCTTCAGGACTTTTACAACAGAACCCAACTGCCCTTCTATTTTCTGGTAATCAATAAATTCTTTATTTGCAAGAGTCGCAAGAGGGCTAATGTTAGACATTAATCCTAGACCAGCATCGTTTAGAGTCGCCACAGCTTGTAGCAAGTTTTCAGTATTATCTATAGCCATAATTCACCTTTAAATTTAATTAAAATTAAAAGTGACGAAGCAAAAGATTTTAGATTTTTATAAGAATATTTATTTATTGATAAATTTTTACATTATCCATAAAAAAACTTTGACCAATCTCTTTTACCACCATCACCGCTTGAGCCAATGGAAGATGGATTAATATTAGAAATAGGCTTAACAGGATTCCTGACAGAATTAACGTTATCATTAAGCATTAATGACTTTGATAACTTTTTCATCTCTTGCACAGCCAAAGGCATTGAGTCTTGGTTCTCGCTCAATTTTTTGATATCTAGTGCTTTTAATGGGTGTCTAGCTAATTCAATCAATATATCACCAGCATTATCGAACTGGTTAGCGTGCAATACAACTTCAGGCATAGATCCCAATATACTTTTGAAGCTATCTTTTATTTCTTCAAAATCTTTGTGCTTTCCTTGCACAGCCTCTACGCTACTTATTGCATTGCCGTAAGCAGTATCTATCTGCTTTTTGAAAGCCTGCTTTGCTTGTTCATTTGCAAAATTATTTAATTCATTTTGTACTTTTTCAGAAACTTGATTGCTAATGAATTTGTTAATCTCTTCAGGATTATTAAATCCAATTTGCTTAGTAGCGTGCTCAATGCCCTTTTCAAAAGCTCTATCTTTCTCTTGCTTGATTATGTGATTAACCTTGCTCTGAGGCAATAATGGCTCTTGAACATTGCTTTGCGCAGGCTGTTCCTGTACTTGTGAATCTTCATCTTGCATATATTAATCTCTCTTAGTCTTAACATAGACCACATTAAAACCCAAATCGCTTTGGTGGCAGTGATTTTAGCCTGTGTCACTAAACAGTGAGTTAAATATATCATTAATTAATATATTACGCAAATAATATTTATTATTCATAGGTATCAAGCACATTATTTTTTATAATAAATCTATTGCTAATAATATATTTGTTGAATATGTTGCTTGGATCTTTGTGATTATATGCATACTTAATAACAGCATATTTCTTGTTATCAAGTATTGCAGATGGAAGAGAAGTGCTATTATATTCGCATTTAAAAAAAATACAGCTAGACATATCTATAGGTTTAGATTTTTTTGCAGTTATAAATTCAGTGAAAGATAAGTCGCAAAAAGAAAATATGCAGTCTACAAATGATGCTTTGCGCATTTCTGACTTTGTCAGTAAACAATGAGAGAATGAGCAGTTTTTTATTACTTGGTCGTCAAAATCGAATGCGCTAAAATCACAGTATTTGAAATTTATGTTTTGTAAATCAGATCTGCCATTATACGGCAATATCTCATACACGTTCTTATATGAGAAATCTTTTATAATCTTCACTTTTAGTATAAGATACTTTGATATTAAGTTTTTCTAGAAAACACAAAGTTATATATGAGGTGTAATATGAAATTACAACATAATTGTAGTACAAATACAGCGATTGTCAAGAGGCAATTAAGGTTTTTCTGCTATAAGTTTAATAAATCGAAAAAAATAACCACAAAAGTAACTTATGCGAAACTTATAAAAGATTTTAAGCAATTACTTAATTGCATTAATAAAAATTACAATTATAAAAATAATAATTCTATAAAAAGGAGACATTAACAAATTATTTATGTATAATATTGAACTATACAGCCCATACTATTTCGCTAGTATGGCAAGACACATATTTATTATGTGTCTGTTTTTATTATATAATATAAATTTAATAATACTTGTTTGTTTCTTCAATTATAAAATACGCAACAAGTGCAATCATTGCTACAGAAGCAACAACGCACAGATTGAACAATAAAAATGCGCAACATAAGTCCAAGAAATATTCAATTGAATTTGTTTTTGACGTCAAATAACCTAACACAAATATAGATGCGGAAAAGATAGTGCATACCATAATAAGTAATGCTTTGTAAATTACTCTCATATATTAAACCTAACCTAATCTTCTGGGTTTTGAATATCATTAATGTTTTCAGATTCTGTTTTGTCAGTTTCGTTTTTTACATCGTTTATTGTATCATTTCCAGAGTGTCTGTTCAATGCTGTTTTTAATATGTCGTGATTAATTTTTCTTGTTTCGTTTATATGCTTTAAATGATGCACTTCTCTTTCTGTTTGCATTTTTTTGGCCTGTAGATCCATGTAATTTTTTTCATTGGTTACATCAGAAAGGGCTACTATCTTATCAGTGTTGTTTTTATCTTTTTCATTTGATACCTTTGACATTGTCGCCTTATGATCTAACAACACTTTCATTTTTGCTATCTCGTTTTTCTGCTGTTCTATAGCAAGCTTCTGTTGTTCTATCTGTATCTTAATTTGCATTAAATCTGGAGGTGGCGGCGTATTTTCTTTTTGTTTTTGTTCTAATATTAACTTATCAACGGTTTCTTTAATTGGGGCAGAAATTTCACCAATAGCCAAATTTTCAAGTATTTTCCCGCTAACAGTTGGCTGGTTAACAATGCTAGCTATGCCTGGGACTGTCCCAGCCGCGTGGAGTATTGTTTCAATATCTCTATTTTTTTGTATTTCAAAATTAAATCCTGCTTTTATACTAATTTTTATATCTTCATCATCAAAATTTATATGTACTCCATCAACACCTGAGCTTGGATTTGTGATGACATTAATGCTTTTGTTATCTTGGTCTATTACATTTATAGGTCTGTTTTGTTCTATATATATATCATTCATCCCGCTTAAAACAACTTCAGCAACTCTTTGGAATGATACTAAAAAATTAGTATAAAAAGGCTTGCTTGCGCTATTAGAATTAAGAGACCCTTGGATTATAGCCTTCCCTGAAACAACCCCATTATTTACAGAACTTTCTTGGTTATAAACTCCCAAAACTTCATCTATTGATCTATCAAAAGAATTGAAAACAGCAACTGCACTTTGATCAATCGGAGGAGATTCGACAAAAGCTGGTGGCCTTAATTCTCTAACCACACCATCCCCAGCGTCATCTGAGAATTGCTTATACAATATATTAATTGGAGCCTGTACATTATTATACTGCTTCATTTGTTCATCGCTTCCTATCCCTTCAATTGGGATCACCCAATGACCAACTGGCCTGTTTTCTATTTGCTTCACAATAGTTCTGAAAACTTGGTCTTTTGCTTTTTGCAAGCTAAATGTATTGTGAAGATAAGATTTAACATGCTGTTTTGTTGCATATATATCATTAGGGTTTTTAGTATAAAAATCTGAATTGCCGTCAAAAAAAATTATAGGCAATTTCTTGAAAGGCAATATTGATGTTGATAATATTTTATCTCCCAATATCCTGAAATGTCTTATTTTTGTTATAAAGCTTTTCCTTATTGACGCAACCTTTAGAGCAACTTCTTTAAAATAATCGCACTTTTTTAAATATTCGTTGTACTCATCTCCTGACATTTCAGAGCCATCTGCTAATTTAAAAATTTTAATTGGCTTTGATTCTTTGCAAAAGAAATCGCAAATAAATGATATTTCGTCACCTTTATTATTTGAGTTTGCTGTCCTAACATTATCAACAGATATGTCGTTTGCAAAACACGCCGAATAATCTTTATCTGTTAATATATCCCCAAGGATGTCTTTTTCATACATCATTTTTAGTGTAGATTGTTTTATTGGAATAATTTCAAAAGCGAAAGTTCCGTCACCCTTGTGTCGTTCTTTTGCATCAGGGTCGAACCCAACCATTAGAGGGTTGTTTACTTTTTTTAATTCTATTTTTTGGCGCATCGTTTTATAGTTTTCATATTCATTAGTAATTTTCATCGCTGAAAATCCACCTAACAAACAATCTCTAAACACATCAGACAAATTAACGTTGTTTAAAATCACTTTAAAATGGCATTTAATAAACTCAAGTAAGTTTTGGTCTGCATTTTTTGCGCACGGGTCGTAATAAACGTCTATGGTTGGGCACTGATTATTAAATTCGCCGAGCAACCGAAGCACGTGCTTTTCTGTTACATTACAGCTTATTTTAGGCAATTTTAACTCGTTTAAAATAGCCTTATCAGAATCGCTAATTGTTGTTAATCCAACGAAAGTTTTAGCAATTGAAAAATATTTTCTGTTATCCTTCCAATTATCCAATGAAAAATTTATGTTGTTTTTTATATATTCAATTTTATCTTTAACCCAAGATACACTTTTCATTAATTATTCCAATTAAAAATACTTGTTGACAAATCTTGCCTGTGCCTAGCATCTCTATCTAAACGACCGTACGCACTACCTACAGGCTCTGTTTTTGCTGAAAAACCAGTTAATACTTTTAATTTTTTAAAAATAGCTAAGTCAACTGCGTCAAAAACAGTGTCGCATATATCATCATGCGCATGAGAATTAGAACTACTGATTTTGCACATATGCTTAATGCAGTTTTCTACATGAGCATCATTTTTAGTAAATGAAATCTGCTTTAATGCTATAATTTTTTGCATACTTATAAACCTATCTATTTTAGATCCATCTTTTGATGTTCTGTTAATTTCTAATGCATTATACCCCTGCAAATGCTTTATGTAATTAACTATTGTTGTTCCTGTGTTTTTTTTCTCTATTGCGACTAAAGCTGGTTTAATTTTGTGAGACATGCACTTATTATAGAAGTTAAAAAACTCAGCATGAAGATCCTTAGGTTCAAGCCTTACTTCCCAGCAATCAATCCAATGCAAACAAAACGTATGCTGTAACGCTGGATTATCTGATTTATAAACACCCCAAAAACTAAATGCTGTTGCGTCATTGTATGTTTTTGAAGTTTCAGCGGTATCTATAGTAATGAATGTCGATATTAACTCTGGCTCATCATACATAATGATGAAATCATCTCTCTTATAAAGAGAATTATCAGCAGACGCTGGGTCTTGTTGTAACTGAGAGTTAAAGTAATAATTATTATATTCCTTTTCTATTAATAATTTACTAACAGGATATATTTCAGGATATATAGACGTTTGGCTATCAGACAATGCCTTTATTTTTACAACTTTCCACTTATACCCATCTTCTCCTCTTTCAAGCTTTCCGTATAAGTCATCCGTGTGCAATCTCTGTCCTAGAACAAAAGTTGGTACTTTAACTGACCTTGCGCGAGGCTGTATAGTCTCATAATATTGTCTTTCTACTTTTTCTCTCTGCAATTCGCTATGTATTTCTGATGGTTTGTGTATATCATCTATTATATTTGCTCCGCTAAACCTATCAACGTGCGGAATGCCAGCGTCATGTCCTGTTATTGATCCTTTGGCACCGAATGCTTTTATTTTACCACCAGCTGTTGTTATTAAATTATCCTTCGCTGAAGCGTCCCTAGAGATAACTGTATCTTGGAATATATACTTGTACTCTTTAAGAGACATAATAGCTCTAACGTCATACGTATGCTGAGATGCAAGAGAATGAGAAAAGCTGATGTATAGAAAATTGCAATCAGGGTAATGCGCATAACTCCATGCGATAAAATACTTTAATATAGTACTTTTACCTAACCCAGGAGGTACATTTACCATCACTTTTGTTTCTTCAAGCTTAAAACATTTAACAAGCTCTCTTGCTATTGTGAAAAAATGAGATTCCCTGTCTGGAGGTTGATATATTACAAATTCTCTTCCTGTTCTTATTTTATAAAATGTCTTGATGAAAAGCGTAAAACTACTAAGCAACCCATTTTTTATTTGCTCTAATTCAGTATCACTAGCTTTTAAATTTATCTCAGTAGACAATTTAAAATTCCTTTACGTCTACTTTTTTGCTTTTAATATCTTCTGAGTTTTCAGCGACCAATTTCTTTAGTGAATCCAAATCTATACTTGACCTTATCTCGTCAGACGACCTTTTCGCTCTTTGCGGGCGAGATATATTAGTATATATAAACTTTGAAGCATCTAGCGCTTGGTGAGATCCGCTTTGAGCTATTTCCTGTATATTTCCAACAGTATCTCCAGTAAGCTTAGCTCTTCCCTTTTGATACGCCATATCAAGCGCACCGCCAAACTTGCTGTCAAATTCATAAAAATCTGACTTAGTCATATCAAGCATAGCTGCTATTTCTCTTTTCAAAAGTCCTTTATAAGCGAAATCAGTTATGATAGAATAAAATTCGTCAGTGAAACCAATCCAAATTGGTGTGCCATAACTATTACGCTCTTTGTAAACGCCATATTTATCTGTTACACTACCCATCTACACCACCCTCAACGCTCCCCAGATTATTTTTTAGCAAAAGGCATATAAACTTTGTTAAGCTGTTGTCTTTTATCATCATATCAGTAAACCTATATACTTTCCAGCCTAGCAAAGTTGCATTATTATATTTTTCGCAGTCATTATTATATCCTATCGCCCTTACGTGTCGCCCGCTTTTATATATTCCTCCCTCTGCTTCTATTGCTATTTTTTTATCAACTATAGCGAAGTCAAAACGCCATCTCCTAGTTGGATGGAACATATACTCAATTTCAAAATCAATTTTTTTAGCTTTTAGCATATAGTAAATCATATGCGTAAGCCTTGATGTAAACGCAGGGTAAACTTTCATATTGTTATTTTTTATAATCATAAAAAACACCATTTTTTGTTTAATACTTTGCTCATATATTTTTCAATCTGTTTTCTATGGCTGTTTTAGAAACTTCAAATATATCAGCGAGTTCTTCGAGATGATTCCCAATGGCCTTTTTTATATCTACAAGCACCTGCTTTGGCATCAAAATAGCCGCCGCAAATTTATTGGCGAAAACTTCTTCAACAGATTTACCCAAAGAAGATTTATTATTTCTATATTCAATGATTTCACCCGATTTGCCTTGATAGCGATAAGAAATAAAATGCCCAAGCTCATGCGCTAAAGTAAATCTTTTTCTATAAGGCGTATCACGCTTGTTAATCATAATACCAGTTCCAGTGTCATTAATGACAATTGCGCCAGATTCATTCTCACCCATATCGTCTTCAAAAACATAAAGGCCGTAATTATCGGCTATTTTATAAATATCAATAGGAGGGTCGAGATTGCCTATTTCTTTCAATATAATTGACTTAGTATAATTTTCTAGTATTGAAAATAAAGTAGATATCGATTTATTCATATCCATTCATTTTTATTATAAAATTCAACTTTATGTATCATTGATGCATATTTAATATCCATATCATCAAACAAATGTTCTCGCAAGGAATAGTCTATTTTTTTTAATACATGATTTACAGAATAATTAGAATAAAGCCTAATTGAAATACAATTTCCATCAACATCAAATATATTTGACATATTCGCATCATTTTTAACTATATAATTCCTTAATTCATTCAAAGGAACAAGTATAGATGTTGCAAACACTGTTGCATAAATATGTTCATTGCTATATCCATCTGAAGGTATATCGCTATAATCATAGCGCAAATGTATATATTTTTTTTTAACAAATCTACCTATCAATATCCTACCTATAAAATAAGCAATTATGTATCTTTGTTTAGGTATTTCAACGTCTTCATTAATTATTATTAAAGATAATTCATTGTTTTTATCATATAATAATTCTCCATGCCCACCAATTCCTTCAATTGAAATAGCAATCCCAAACCCATATGCTATTTTATTAATATCTATTGGTGGTTTTGTATTATGCAAAATGTCTAAAATAATTCCAGCAGTAAACCTTTCTAAATTAGAGAATAATTCAATTAGCGTTACGCTGCTAAGTTTTTTTTCAAATAGTTTATTTAAAATACATCTAATTTTTTTAAACATTTATATATAAATTTAAACCCAACGCTTTACATGTTTTTTACTCAATTCAGGGAATTGCTTATATATCAATTTATTTAATTGGCTTATGCTTTTATTTGATATTCTATCTGCTAGTATTTTTATATAATCCCTTGTTTTTTTATCAAAAAATGTAGACAACTCAATTTTATGATTTTCATTAATTGAAGTGTATTTTGCTGACATGCAAGTTGGAGCGAATATAGAATTAACTGAACCTTCAAACATTGTTTCATTTGGAACTTTAATAAAAAATCTCTTTTTATCGAAAACTAATATTTTTTGTAGCTTCAATAACCTTCTAAAAGAATCTTCTAATTTAATTTCAACTGGTGTAAATCGACCGCTGACAAAATTAAAAGAACTACAATCAAAAAAATTTTTATCATTTTCAAATTTTAACAAATAATTTTTTGGTATATTTTTGCTAATAAAGAAAAACAATACATTTGCATGAATAAATTTTATTTTAGCATTAACTACACTCAAAACCGATAACACAAAATTATCTAATCTTTCATTTTCATCCATTTTTAATAAACTCATATATATTAACAAAAATTGTCAACAACGGCGGGAGGGAATTGTTGCCTAAACAATTAATGCTGATAGCATTATCACCGTTGTTGTAATTTTACAATATCAAAAAATTAACTTTTTCGCAATATACATTTACAAGATGTGCATTTTTAATATAAACATGGTGTCTTAACAAACTACCAAGTGCCTGTTCGAGTATAAAGACTGTGTATGAGATATTATACGAAATATCTATTTAAAAAGCATACCTGAGATCGACATCCTTACAGAATGCTTACGATACCTTTCGGCTTCGCGATTGCCTCAGGATTTATATGCATTTTTTAATACAAATGGAAGGCGCGGAAGAATATGTCATCGGAGGCTTGATTCTGAACAATCAAGCCTTCCCATCAGTCGCCCAAAAAATTGATAGTAAAGATTTTTATCACATCCACGCATAATAAATTTTATCATTGTTTCTAAATTTTGTCAACATTTAAAGGGTTTGAATGATAGGCATATTTAAGGGTGTCACCCTTTTAGAAAACCTTATGTTATGCGGTGTCAAATGATTCTAATTACATACCCCTATTACCACAATAAAATTAAACAAAAAATGGATATCAACTGAAGAAAGTTTGCCATTTTAAGGAGAGTTATATTCCAAATATCAATTTATAATTTTATGTAGTTACAAAATATAACCGCCTGTCTTTATTTCCATCCTTTATTTTTTATATTATTGGTATGTTAGATAGGATATTAGTTAGGAGATTCACAAGGTGCAGTTAATACTATACCTATAGCACACTTAATTAATAACCTATAGAACAGTTATTTTTAGAAAAATAAAAGTTATTAACAGGTTATTAACAAGTTATTAACAGATGTCTTTTTTGGATAAAATAGATTTATTTATTAATATTTGATTATTTGTTAAATAATAATAAAATTTATTAATAAATTACTTGTTTTTGAGATTTTAATGCGTTTTTGTATTGTGAGTGATGTTTATGTTTTTTATTGAATTATGCTAAGCCTAGCTGTGTGGCCGCTTTTAATAGAGTTTCTTCAGAATATCCGTAGATAATTTGCTTGAATTTAGAAAACAATCCTTCGTTAGGAGGCGCGAGCTTTAAAGATTCATTAATCTTATGTAATAAAAGTTTTTCCCTTAGTGTATCAGTATTTATATAAGCATTGTTTTTGCTATATGATGCTATAGGGGTAATAGGGGTAATAGGGGTAATAGGGGTAATAGGGGTAATAGGGGTATATGCACTTTTCTCATCTAATACCTTTTTAAGCTTTCTAGAAATTCCAGATTGTTCTAATTTTTTAATCTTCCAGTTTTTCCCAATCTCGTAATATTTTTCTATTCCAAGAGCTTTAAAAAATTTGTAAGTCACTCTTTTAATCGCTGGGAGAGCATAATATTTATTTGATTGCGACCTTTCAAACTGCCTGTCTGTCTCTACAAAACCTGCTTTTTTTAACTTCAAAAAAGCTCTCTTATACCGTGATCTGCTAAGACCATCACAAGATGACATTAGGGCTTCATGTGATATACCATTACCGCTATTTTTTGATGGCTCAATAGTCATTGTTGATAGTTCTAAGTTTGAAAACAAAACCTTAGATACTTGGTACAAAGCCTCTCTTCCATCAAATCTATTAATCCTATGATCTCCGTTTTTTTTCTTTTTATTGAATTGCTTTATTTCTGAAAAATATTCTTTTTGGTAACTAAAATATTGCTTCAGCCTGTCAAAGGCATATTTTAACTGGCAAATCTTAATTTTTTTTTCGCTAACGCATACGTCGCGAAAAACCGATTCATGTTTAACTGACATGTTTTTTAACCCAATATAATTTTGTTAAAACGGTATATCATCATCATTATCAACAACCGCATGTTTAGAAAATCCACCAGAAGACCCGTAAGGTTTGTATTGATCGCCATTATTATCTTGGCGACAATTATCTTCTTCTTTGTTTTTTGAACCAAGCAATACAACATCTGATCCTATTATATAATTATAATATTTTTGCTGGCCATCTTTGTCTTGATATTTTGTCGACCGCGCCATCCCTTCAACATAAAGATATGTACCTTTTTTAATATATTGTTGCATCAGTTCTGCTAACTTACCGTACAATCTTACCGCATGCCAGTCTGTTTCTATTTCTTTTGCGCCGTCTTTAGATTTTTTAGGAAAACTAACAGCAATATTAAAGTTTAAAGTAAATACACCAGAAGGCGTAGATTTAAGCTCAGGATCTTGCCCAACATTACCAGACAGCATTATCTTGTTAATACTTTTCATATTTTTAACGACCTCATTTATAAATTTATATTAATAAAAAAATTATTTACATATTTTTAAAGAAAACTATTTACATTGTAAATTTATTGTTATATTATTATCTTAAATTTAAACAAATTAGTTTTAGCGAATATTTATTTTTTTACATTGTATCATTGTTGTAACGATAATTAAATAAGATCAAACAAGTGACTTGTTTAGAACTATAAATTATATAAAATTTATTAATTAATATTAAAGGAGTATTTTATGCGTAGTAAAGCAATATCTTTCGTTCCTCTCACTTTCCAAAGCACGCGTGATGATAACGTAAACCATATTAATGGTTTGCTACAAAATGATTGCGAAAAAATATTATATGACGCTCTTGATGATGAGTGCGAAACAACAAGTCTTGCGGCAATGAAAGGCATTGAAAAAATTTTTGAAGGTCAACTATGTGGAGAGTCATATCACACTGGTCTGTTTTTAGAAAAAATGATAGAAATTTACCACAAAAATACATGCATAAAATCTTATAACGGAAATATCGTCGAGAAAATTTGTAGCGCAATTAGGATTATAGGTCTTATTGGTCGCTCAAGCAAAGAAATCATTGATCTTATAAAAGATGCTTATTTTAGCAACATTGGTAGAGCTGAAATAGCAATCATCAGGCAAGAAGCTGTGGACGCAATATTTAGGATTTCTTTCTTGGGTATTTATGAGTTTAAGCAAGAAATAATTGATTTAATCGATAAAGCAATTTTAGATGCGAACAATAACATTAGAAAAAGCGCCTTAACATTCCTCCTTAAACACATGGATGTTTTTGTAGAGTTAAACAAAAGCGATGATGTAATAAATAAATTGTTGAGCATTTTGAATGAGCCAAACAACACTTTCGTTAAAGTAGACGCTTTAAAATGCATTGGTAGATTTGCAAAAGTAAGAGATGATGTGTTTGAAATTATAAAAAAATCTTTATTTGATAAATATAGAGACATAAGAGAAGCAGCGATTGGAGTTTGTGGTTTATATTGCTTGTACGGATTAAACGATTATGAGATCCCGAAAATAGTATTTGATAATATAAATGAATCACTTAAGGATTCTTGCATTGATAAGAAAGACATTAAATACATAGCATCTATTGAAATATGTTGCGCAATGACAAAAACATTATTCAAGATTTCATCTTTAACTCGTGTTAGGGAAGACACATCGCTTTTGCTGTTAGAATTATCTAAACATAAAGATTCTAGATTAAGAGCGCATGCTGTTTACTCTATTGGTGAAATTATAAGTCACATAAAAAGCAAATATAAATAAACACGTGATAATTTGTCACGTGTTTATAAGCATTAAATTTATTAACTTTAAGGAGAAAATATATGAGGAAAACAATTAGCGTTAAATTAAACATAGATGATGTAAAACTTAGCGAAGAAACTCAAAATAAATTAAAAAAATACATAGAAGAGATTAAAAAAAGAAAAACTATGTTGTATACAAAGAAAAAACTTAAATTAATCAGAGGATAGAATATGAAATATGAAATAATTAATGAATTTGTTAGTAGATATTGTAATGAACAGGAAATGATATCTGTAGGTATTGATAGCGGAGAGACTAAAAATATAGAATTTCTTGATAGCTCAATTGATTATTTAATAACAAATATTGAAACAGGTTCTTTATATACATTAAAACTTGCAGAAACTTTATATGCTTTTAGATTTCCACTTCAAGGAGTATATAGAGAGAAAATTAATAATTTTAAATTTGAAATTCTTACAGACGTAATAGAAAAAATTGTTACTAGGAAAATGTTTAGCCAAGTAGATGCATACTTTATGTTAAAAATAATTATATCGTTAAAGATTTCGTCAGAAAATATAAAAAAATGTCTTGCTTGGTATTTGGGGCAAATATCAGAAGATAATATGTTGTACAGGCTTTGCAAAGAAGCTTTAGTAATTAAAGGTAGATAAAAATTGATATATAAGTGGGTGAGACATGAGTAACCATACAGATGTTAGTAAAAACATATCTTTTAATCAAGCTAACGCAATATTAGAAGAGATTCATGAAGTTTTTAGTCATTTAATTGATAGACCGTTTGATAAATGTATTGACGCTTTTATTGACGGATGTCTTTCTGAAGAAAGAGAAGAAAGAAATGATGCGGCCAAACAATTAAAGATTGTTAGAGAAAGAGACAGGGAATTCTTAGAAAGAAAGATAAATACTATAAATAATATTTTAGGTTATAAAGATGTAATTGTTTTAAACGATGAACTTATTACTAATTTAATTAGTAAACACATTTATAAAATTGAATTAATTGAGGATATGAAATGACAGATGAGCAAATTAATAGATTAATTAACAAATATATTAGTCAAGGGATATTTTCTAAGATTGATGTAATTAAAACATTAACAAAATTAAAAAAACAAACTGACGCCATTATTAGCGTTATTGTTCTTGCGTGCGATAATGAATATGACGGGATAAAAATAAATGCTATAGAAGCTATAGACGAGTTAAAAATTAAATCTCCAGAGATAATGCTTGCATTAACAAAATTATGCGAACATAAAAACGATCATATAAGCAAATATGCTAGAGAAGTTAAAAAAAAACTAGGAGAAACTCTTGAAGATCCAATTGACGAGTATTTAGAACAAATATCAAAATCAATTTTTTCTGATTTTTCTGAGCGCGCTTTATGTCATATAAATGAACAGAAATGCAAAAAAAATGCATAATAAAATTAGAAAACAAATCAGAAATTGAAAAAACGTTAATGATGGAATTAGTAAAACAAGCAATATCTGAAAGTAAACAATATCATAAAAGGAGATATCCATGACAACAAATGCAATTGTTAGTGTATATAAAATATACGGTAAAACGACATTGGACAAAGAAAACGGACAGCTATTAATAGACGAAATAACAAAAAAAATTCAACAACAATATAGTAAAGTTTTTATTAATTTTTATGGTGTAAAAAAAATACATGCTGAGTTTTTTAAAAACTCAATTTGCAAAATGTATGAATCTATTAAAAAACACACAGCTATTGCAAATCTTTCTAGGAAAATTGCTTACAGCGGATTATCTCCAATAAGCATTGATATTCTTTTTAAAGAATTAAATTGTTTATTAAACATAATAGAAATGGATAAGTAATTATGAATAAATTTAGCAAAACATCATTAATGCGTCTTAATGAATGCCATCAAGACTTAATAACATTATTCAACGAAGTTATTAAAGAATTTGATTGCACAATATGCGTAGGGCATAGAGGAGAAGCAGATCAAAACAAAGCATTTGAACAAGGGTTAAGCCAAAAACGTTATCCTAATAGCAAGCATAATAAGACACCTTCTCTTGCTGTTGACGTAGCTCCTTATTCTAAAAAAATAGGAAATATAGATTGGAATAATAAGAACTTAATGTACTATTTTGCAGGATATGTACTCGGCGTAGCATATAGATTGAAACAAGCAGGGAAAATTAGCCACGACATTATTTGTGGCGCCGATTGGAATAATGATAGAGATATTAAAGACCAAAAGTTTATAGATATAAATCATTTTGAAATAAAACTTTAACAACTTACATACATGAGGATTTAATATGAATATAGATACAGCATAAAATACAATGAGGTAAATTTCCCAGGCTATAAAAAATTTTGAAATAAAACTTTAACAACTTACATACATGAGGATTTAATATGAATATAGATACAGCTAAACAAACCATAAAAAAATATGACGCACAGCTTCAAGATTTAGTAAAAAATTTAGAAGCATTTGATAAATGCAGAACTTTTTTGTTGAGTACACTCGGCTCAAGAGTTAAAGATGAAATACTAGACGGTAAATTAAATGGTTTAGATGCATCTGAAGATAATATTGTTAAAATTATTAATTACTTTATAGAAAACAGTGAAAAAACACGAGAAATGTTCTCATTTTTAAAAAATGAAAATGAGGTTGGAGCTTATAAAAAATTATATAAGATTATAACTTCTATAAATTCTCATTTGAAAGATCTTAAATTACAGACTAATAATAATGAAAGGTTTAAAGAATTAAATAATTTGTGTAATGAGGCATTAATAAAGAATGATTTTGAAAGAGATTCATCTGAAATTAATAGAATAATTCACGATATCCATTACGGAGAAATAACGACTAAAATTTGTGCTGTAAACAGCATAAATCAAGAAATGATGACGGTTGAAATAACTGATTTATTAATTGATGAATTAATGAATAATGTTTTTATGGATGTACCACAAATTCAAATGGGAATACATATTGAATATTTACTTTTTCTTACTAAAAAGATTAAAAAATTATCTGAAACAAATCATTTATTGAAAGAAAAAATTATTTCAAAAATTGATTATTTCTTAGAGGATGGTTCGGATACATTTTTATTAGTTCTAGTCTGTGCAGTTAGCTTAACTGAAAAAGAAAAAACAGAGATAGCTGAAAAAATAATTGATAAGGAATCAAGATGTACAGAAAAATCTCATATTATTATTTATGAAATAATATCAAAGCTTGGACTTGATAAGTTCACACATAAAATAATGGATTATTTAATTAGCTCTGGTAATAAATCAAATAAAGATTCTTCTTCAAATGAAAATAAAAACTTTATTAGCATATTAAGTAGAGATGGTGCAATAATGTATAAAGATATATGCGAAACATCATCATATTATATGATTAATAAATTTCGCGATGTAATTTTAAAAAATTTCGAGTGAATAAAAAATTATTTTTTGAAATAAAAGTTTAATAACTTAAATTATATATAGGTGATAACATGGATCTAAACGAAGCAAAAGCAAATGTTGAAATATACGATAAAAAGTTAAAAGATTTAGCAAAAATCTTAGGACTTTTAGAGTCATGCATAATCTTTATTGAAAATGGGAAATTTGAAGAATATAAAGATTATATGTATGGGAAAAGCAAAGATGATATCTATAAATCGATACGTGAATATGAAATAAATTCTACTAATATATTAGATTTTTACATAAAAGAAAGTTGTAATATACAAGACACATTGCTCGAATTAAATGAATGTGACGAAAAAGAAACTTATTCTGAATTAAATAGAATTATCAATTCTATAATTATGCTTTGTAATGATGTTATATATCATAATTCCAAGGATAAATTCACTGCGCAATTACGACATATGTCTATACGAACATTAAAAATTATTTCTCCTTTAAAAGAATCAAAAAAACAACAAGAGAATAAAAGTAAAGCTAATTTTATTGAACAATTAAAAAATATTTTGGAAGAACGTCAAGCAAAATACGGCGAACCAAAACAAAACTTTGAAGATATAGCTAAACGATGGTCTAAAATATTAGGGATAGAAGTAACTCCGAAACAAGTGGCTATTATGATGATCGAGTTTAAATTAGTAAGGCTTAATAAAACAGTAGATTGTTATGATACTTTATTAGACATATGCGGTTATTGTGAGTGCATGAGCAGGTTATAGTTATTAACTTTTATAATATAAGGAGATATTCAGTGATATTGAAATATTGCGTTTTTTGTAAACTAACTGATAAAAGCATTGCAAAAGACTTAAGGAGTAGGGCTAAAGATTTAAAAAATGAACTTAAGAAATACGATGATTATTATAAATCAAATATTGGGAAGAGAGGATGGCATGACAATAGAAATAAATAATTTTTCGCAAGAAACCAATATTGCGAATAACGAAAAAATAAATTATGAAGCACAAAATATTGAAGATGATGTAGATGAACAGTTATCAAGAAACATCCCTTTAGATACGCATAGCGTTATTATGGGTAGGAAAATAAAGCAACTTAGGCTTAGCAAAAAGCTTACATTGAGCGTTCTTGGGAAATATTTAGATTGCTCTCCAACAGCTTTGTGCTTGGTTGAGAAAGGCGAAAGAAACTTTTCTAAAATTGATCTTTTAGCAGAAATATTGGGCGTTTCTGAAGAATATTTGCTTGATGATACATTGTTCCAACAAGAAATAGACGAAGAGGAGCAATACAAAGACGATTTCTTTAATAGGCTTGAAAATAGCAAAATAATAGAGCTCAAATATTCAGACGTTATTAATCTACATAAAAAATTCAAAGGACTTTCTTCGTTGCCAAACGATATAAAAGCAAAAATTTTACAAAAAGGGATATTTGTATGCACAGTAGAGCCATCAGACTTCAAATAATTAAATAAGCTATTTACAATGTAAATTTAATTTGTTATTATGTAAAAACATAGGTAGTTAATTTTAATCTTGTAAATGGAGTATAGGATGGAAGAAGTAGACGATAGATGTTTGTTATTCGATGATGAAAACATGTATTACGAAGAGTTTTTGGAAGAAGTAGATTGCAAAGACGCATCTATTTCAGAATTTAAGCAAAAAGAAAGAGAAGCATTAAATTTAGAGCTTAATGATATTTTAATGCAAATTTAATATTAAAAATTTATAATTTATCAAGGAGAAATAAACATGTTTAGAAAAGCTGAACGAAAAAGAGCTAAATTAAGACTTGCTATATGCGGTGTTTCAGGCAGTGGTAAAACATACACATCTTTAAAAATTGCTAAAGGTATTGGCGGTAAAATAGCAATGATAGATACAGAGCACGGGAGCGGAGAACTTTATAGTGATATAGAAGGGATGCCAGAATATGATGTTGTACAATTATCAGCTCCGTTTTCTCCAGAAAGGTATATACAGATTATAAAAGAAGCTGAAAAACAAGGATATACTACGCTTATTATTGACTCATTATCTCACGCATGGGCTGGTAATGGTGGAGTTTTGGATATAGTAGACAAAGCGACAAAAGCATCTAGAACTAATAATAGTTTCGCCGCTTGGCAAGATGCAACACCGCATCAGAACAAATTAATTGATACAATATTGCGTTCTAATTTACATATTATATGCACAATGAGATCTAAATCAGCTTATGAAACAGTAGAACAAAACGGCAAAAAAAAGATAATTAAAGTTGGGTTAGAGCCTATACAAAGACAAGGAGTGGACTACGAATTTACAGTTGTTTTAGATTTAAGCGTTGATGGTCATGTGGCAGGAATTTCAAAAGATAGAACTGGATTGTTTGATGGTAAACATTTTATTGCTGATGAAGATACTGGGGTAAAACTATTGGAATGGCTAAATACTGGAGAAGATATTTATTCTGAATGCGATTCATTCATAAATAAAATCAAATCATGTGGAAATATGGAAAATTTAATTTCTATATTTGATGATATTAAAAAATCAAAAATTTTTACTGATGAAGCATTAAGGGAAAAAGTAATTGCAGAGAAAGATTTAAAAAAAATAGAATTACAAAGTATTAACGATGGAGGGTATAACAATGCAACTCAAACAGCAGCATAATTTTTCGCTATACGAATTAACTAATAAGTATCAAGAAATATATGACAATTTAATATCTGACCCAGACGTATCAGACGAGATATTATCTGATTGCCTTAACGACATATCAGGAGATATTAAAGAAAAAATATCTCAAATAGGATTGATAATAAAAAATATTGATGCATTTGTTTCTGCGATGGAGAATGAAAAAGACAAGATATCTAAAAGGATATCTTGCGCAAAGAATAGGATATCTAACATGAAATCATATTTGATAGATAATATGAATAAATGCGATCTGCAAAAAGTATCAACTGCTGAAATTGAAATTAAGCTTAAAAATTGTCCTGAATCAGTTGTTATTGATGATGCATCATCATTAAACGAAAAATATTTTCGTACTAAAATTAGTATAGAACCAGATAAAAAGCTCATATTACAAGAATGGAAAAAAGGCGAAAAAATAGATGGGGCAACTGTTGTAAAAAATAAATCTATAACTATTATCTAAAACTTAAATTTATAGGATGCCATTATGTTAACATTTGTAAATGTAGTTCTTGTCTTCTGTGTTATGATTCTTTTAGTTGTATGTATGTATTCAGTATATCATATGGGTTTAAAGGATTTTTTCAAAAAAAAAGATAAATTTGAAACGAAAAATTTAATTTGGACATGTAGTGACTGTCACTGTAAAAGTTACTATAAAAAAAAGGCGAAAAAATAGATGGGGTAACTGTTGTAAAAAATAAATCTATAGCTATTAATTGATAATTTAATTTATGGGAATATTTCTAATAATACTTTTAATATTAATTAGCATAATCTTTATTCTTTGTTTCTTAGCTATTTTTTTAATTGCAAAGACAGAAATTGAAAAAGAAAAAATAAGGAGAACATCAAGCGATAATCGCATTACTAATCAAGTTATGGATAATTTAAAAAAATGAAATTTAATATATCAAAAAATATTGAGGTGATAATATGTCTATTAGTAATGAACAAAACAGCCAGCTATTCTACATGATGAGCGATTTTTGTCTCATTTATTTAACTGGTACAGTTGAAAGGATATCAGAAAAATTAAGTCTAGGTAAAAACAAAATACCTAGAGCTGAAATACATTTATTGCACACATTAACAGTTTATGACCAAGTAATTATTATTGTGTACGCAGAAAATCAACAAACTATAAATAATATTAAAAAGTATGTTAACGTTGGAGATAAACTTTTAGTAAGCGGTAGATTACAAAAAGAAACATACGAGAAAATAGAGCGCACTCATAATATAAAATTCGTTAATAGATACAATAATGTAATTGTCAAAGCAGATACTATAAAAATAGTATCATCTGAAAAGCATGATATTGAAAAGCTAATGGATGAATATTATATAGGAGATGATAATGGGTAAAAATCTAATATCTGACTTATCATCTCTATTTAAAAAAGCATTACAGTTATTGTCTGGTTTCATAAGTATAGTATGCTTTTTTTTTACTGTTATTTTATTAATTTGTATGTTTTTTAGTACTGTATATTACGTTTGCCAATCAGCAACAAGAGTTTGTGTTGTGTTGCTTGGAATAATTGTATTACAGCTTTTTTATTATATTAAAAATAAATAATAATAAAAAATTCGCTTACATGGAAATTAATCATTACGTGTAAGCGATACCTATATGTATTAGTTAACAATCTTGAACATCAAATCCAAATCTTCAGAAAAGCATAAATCTGCTGGCGACATAAAACCCAAGCAATTAATCCTGAGAAGCAAGCCAGCAGCCTTAAAACATTCATAAACAAACTCAGAGCATATGTATTTTTTATCATCATCTGGAAGCGTTAATTTGCAAGTAGTGTCTCCAGTTAAATTTTTAATTAACCCGCCTATTGTTATTTTTTCAGCTATTCTTGCTATTTCTTGGTAATCATACGGATGCCCCATGAGATCTACAGCTTTTAATGCTATTTTTTTTGCCATACATTCATTGAAGTCTTTGTGCCTTACAACACAGACAAACCCATCGTATGCTTCTCCAGATCCGTTATAATTATTGAAATAAGAATCTAATGATATTATCCTAGTGCCTATGCTTTCAACGCTCTCACATACCAAAACCTTTTCTATTAAAGGAGCCTTTATCATAAAGGCCGTGTGGCTCCATATGCTTTGCGTTACTTTCTTTATCATATTAGCAAAATAATAGTTTCCAGAGCACATCAGTATATCGCCATTATTTATAGCGTTATAAGCATCAGATATTTTCACTTCTTCTGTGTCTATTGGTAAGAAATCTTTTCTAAAAGACATATTTTATATCCAAAAATTTAATCATACGAAATAAAGCATTTTAAATCTAATATATCTTTTTTTAACTCGTGGTATCTTGCATCATTGCTTTTTTTGATTTTTTTAACAAATTCTTCTAGCTCTTGGAAATCTTTTTTCTTAATGAATTTTACATGGACTTTTATATAATATAAACACGAAGCTATTAAAACTGTTGATACATCATAAATTATTTTATTTGCATCCAATAAGTTTTCTAAAAACATTTAGCCCACCATGCGCGATTTTTTTAAAATACAATGCACTTAATGCGAAAAAAATATATGAATTTTTATTAATAGTGAATATTAAAAAAACTATACTAGACACATCTATGAAACCATAAAATATTGACAATAAATCAGAGTACCCAACATTTGTTACATCAAAATATGAATAGAACAAAAACCACAATAAATCAAAAATTGCTATAGACATATTTAAAAAATTATTTCTGCTAAAAGAGTTTGTAATTGTTTTAAATAATGTATAAATCATCGTAACATTAACAACTTCTCCACAAAATTTTATCGTTGTAGAAATAGTATTATCTTCGTAAAAAACATACAAAGATATGATATACCACGCGAACAAAAAATATTGGAAATTTTTGCTTAAAAAATTAATGATTTTATTTGGTTTAATCATAAACAACCTAAAACTCTTGCACTACATCAATTGATATAGAAGCCCCTACTGTTTGTGTAGTCGCTAACCCAAACGTAATGATTTCTCCGCTATAAAAATAAAAGTTTGGGAAATCATAAGTATAAGTTGAAATCCCTTGCTGAGCACCACCTATATTAGCAGAATGCAAAACAGGTACTACTGTGCTTGCCGCAGCGGTAGCTGTAGTATCTACTGATATAAAATAATCAACGCTTCCAGAGTAAATCGTAGTGAAATTCGCGCCAGTCAATACTGGGTTGAAAAAACATTTCGACGTAAAATTATTTTGAGAATTATTATAGTATGTTACGCTTAATATTTTTAATCTCCCCAAATGCTGTAATGAATTTAAAGTCTGAGAGCATAATATAGATGCGAACGGCACATAAAACCCAGTTGTACCTACAGTTTTAAATGGGCTACACCATGAAATATATTTTTTCCTTCTTCTATCTTCACCATAATACCCGCAAGATACGTAATTAAACGATATACCTGAATTATTTGTAGATCCTGATAAAAATAGACCGAATGAAAAATTATTCCTGCCGAATGTAAGGCTAGATGAAACTGTATT
>WBZU01000449.1_pt1 | contig 35407 bp, 23 predicted proteins | sample 5204311 | NCBI WGS metagenome assembly WBZU01 (sample SAMN12344359, study PRJNA552823) | activated sludge metagenome | biome: Activated sludge suspended growth; feature: Nitrification reactor; material: Wastewater; isolation source: activated sludge from nitrification reactor of wastewater...
TTTTCCTCTTTGCCGTCGGCCTTCTTCTCTTCGCCTGCGGCAGCCTGTTTGTCCTCGCCGGCCTTTTCCTCTTTGCCGTCGGCCTTCTTCTCTTCGCCTGCGGCTGCCTTCTTCTCTTCGCCTGCAGCCTGTTTGTCCTCGCCGGCCTTCTTCTCTTCGCCGGCGGCTGCCTGTTTGTCCTCGCCGGCCTTCTTCTCTTCGCCAGCGGCAGCCTGTTTGTCCCCGCCACCCGCGTCCGCACCACCCGCGTCCGCACCTGCGCCACCCGCATCCGCGCCACCCGCGTCCGCACCTGCGCCACCCGCATCCGCGCCCGCACCACCGCCACCACCCGTGCGAGCATCCTGCGCTTCTTTCATCGCCTGCATCGCCACTTTGCCCGCGTCCTTGACGATGTCCTTCGCCTTGTCGAGCGACTTCGCCAAACCGTCCGCCGACTCTTTGATCGCATCCCCCGTCTTCGTCGCCGCATCCGCCACTTGCGCCGCCGCCGCCTGAGCCTCCTTGGCCGCCGCAGTCACCGCCTCGTTCGCTTCCTGCGCGACCACCGTCATCTTCTCTTTCGCCGCTGCGACGATGTTTTTCGCCTTCTCCCCTTCCGTCCGAACTTCGGCCATCCGCTCCGCCAACGCCCCGCTCAACGACTTCGCCGCCCCTTCGAAGCCCGCCGCATTCAGCGCCTGCGCCGCTTGTTGACCCGCTTGATTCACCGCTTCGGCCGCCGTCGCCCCCGCTTGCACCGCCGACCCCGCCGCGTTGCCTGCTGCTTGAATCAGGTTCGCAAAACCCCCCGACATCAAATCGTTCAGCGCCGACGCCGGATCGGCCCCGCCCACCACGCGCGCCGTCAACACCCCCGCCACCGCCAGGTTCATCTCGCCAAACCCGCCGGAAATCCGCCCCAGCTCGCCGAAAACAGTCTTCTTGATGTCCGCGGTCGCCGCGTGCGCCCGCAACAAAATGTCGTCCTTCGTCGCGTTCGCCAAACCCCGCAGCAACGCGATCTCGCGCTGCACGAACTCCTGCGCAGCTTGCCCCAGTTTCGCCACGCGCGTGGAAACATCGGTCACCAACGCGTTCGCCTTCTCCTCGAACGCCTTCACCGCATCCTTGAAGCGCTGGATCGACGTCTCCACCATCTTGCGCGTCGACGCGACCAACTCGAGCACCTGCGTCTCGATCAGATCCTTCATCTCCGTAGCAAGTTGCTTGAACCGCGCCTCCGCCGCCTTGATCACCCCGGTGATGTCCGCGAGCGTCTTTTCGTAAAACGTCTTGCCCGCCTCGACCAACGCATCCGCAGCCGCTTTCACCTGCTTTTTGCAGCTGTCGATGAACCCCGGAACCTTGTTCTTGATCGCATCCGTGAGCGTCTTTTGCAGCTCCTCGAACGTCTTCTTGATCGCGTCGCCCTTCGTTTTGATGCTCGACGCAATACTCGTCGCGATCTGCGTCGCCTGCGCCGCCATCTTCGGCGCCAGCGCCGCGATCTGCGCGACGACCTTGATCCCTTGCGCCTGAACCTTCGGCTTCAAGAGCGTCGCCTGCATCTCGAAGTCCTTGATCAGTTTTTCCCCCTGAGCCTTGGTCTTCGTCTCGATCTTCTTGATCGCCGCATCACCCTTCGCGCGAATTTTGGGGATGACCGACGTGTCCTCCGAATACCCCGCGCTGATGAAATCGGCATGCGCATCGTCATGCCCTTTGGCGCCTTCCTTCGTCAGATCCCGGACGATCTTGTCCGCATCGACGTTCAACTCGGCTTGCAGCGCCTTGATCTGCGCATTCATCTTGCCGCCGAGTTCCTCGACGGACGCAACGACGGCGTCCTCCATCGTCTGCAAGATCTTGTGGCATTCGCCCTCGAACGTATCGAGCAAGTCGTTCGCGGCTTTCTTGATTTCCTCGAGCGTCCCCAGCGTCAGATCACGCAGCTGTTCCAACAATTGATCGAGCAACCGATCGAGATCCGCCTTGATCCCTCGCACCAGGGCAAACCCATCGGCGATGAGTTTGTCCACGGTCCCCATGACCAACAGCAACGACTCGTTGAGCATCGCCGAGGTCCGCGCCACCAAGTCTCGCGCCAACTGCGCGATCTCATCGAGCGTCTTCTGGGCCGCATCATCGACCTTGGCGAGAATGTCCTGCGCGCTTCGTTGGATCCGCTCGGGCACTTCACCGACCGTATGTTGCACGTCGGCGAGCGTTTGTTTCACCGTGTCGTCGGTTTGCTGGACCAAGGACGTGAGCGAATTTCGCGCTTGATCGAGCGAATCTTTCGACGCCTCCTTGAGTTCCTCGACAAACACATCGACATTCGCCGCAAGCTCCTCTTTGGCCCCGTCGTGATCGGGAACCAACGCCAAAGCCTCCTCGAACGTGGCTTTGACATCCGCCCCGATTTGCTCGACCTGTTTGTCGATTTCCCCGCCGATATCATCGAGCTTCTTCGCGATCGTGTCCGACTGCGCCTTGACGGCATCGAGCACCGTCGACGCTTGTTCCTCGGCCGCGGCGCCCACTTCGTCGATCTTTTCTTTCGCCTTGCTCGCGGCGTTTTGGACCTGATCTTCGGCGGTTTTAACGAGCGTCTGTTTTTGTTTCTCGAGTTGTCCTTCGACTTCGGTGACGAGCCCGTCGAGTTTTTCCTTCGCCTTGCCGATCGCGTCTTCGCCCAGCTTTTTCAGGTCCGGCGTGACCTCTTTGAGCTGCTTTTCGGTTTCCTTGATGGCCGTATCGATGCCGCCCGAGATCTTGTCTTTCGTCTCGAGCAGCGCCTTGTTCAGTTTGACGACCTGCTCCTCGGCTTTGCCGATGATCTGATTCGTCGAATCTCGAACGGTCGAAACGCCTTTCGTCACCGTCACTTCGGCTTTGTCCAATTGCTCCGTGGCGAATTTGCCGAGTTTGCTGGGAATGCTCTCGGATGCTCCCTCGCTTGATGCAGCCGTCGTCATGCGGGTACGCCTCGTAGTTTGTTCGGACGATACGAAAGGGGAGGGACGAGCCGTGGGTGCAGGGCAGGCCCGGGCGCATGATATCCGAATTTGCGGCGGGGCAATGCGTCCTTTGTGAAATCTCGTTCATGAAAAGTTGTGTATCGTCGCCGCAGGAGGTTTCCATGATTCGACGTTTCATCACGATATTGGCGGCGACGAGCGCGATGTTGCTCGCCCCGCTCGCCAATGCAGCGACCGGTATATGCGACGAGTCGCCGCAAAACGCGCAAGCGTGCATCGACGCCATCCAAAACAGCGGCGGCGTCGTGAACGACATCTTTCGCGACAGCAATGGTTTGACCGGGGATCAGCTCCCGGTCTTCGGAAAAATCATCAATGCCTGGCCCGGATGTCCGCTCCTCAATGCATCGACGTGCATGGGTCAATCGCTGCCCCCCTATGATTGCCCGGGACAATACACCTGCGCGATGCTCACGCCGGATGTGGCGACGGGAGCGACGTACATGAATGCATTGGATCGCTTGTGGATGCAGCCTTTGCGCATCAGCAATCACGCGATCGTCAATGGTTGTCCCGCAGGCTTCGGCGTCGGGGTTCCCAATGGCACACCGGACAACTATTACCCTTGGGAGGGCCTGGTCTTCGACCTCGGAGGTCCGTCGAATAAAGTGGCCATTTTCGCCGAAAATGACCATGGGCCTCAACCCTGCGAATCCACCGAATACACGGTGTTCCTGTCGGACAATCCTTATGCCCGAGACATGATCCTGTCGCCGCAAACGACGGGCGTGGATCCACAAAAATGGAATCGCGCGGTGCTTTCGAAGATCTTCACCAAAGGGTTCGTCGAGGTACGTGCGCCGGATCCGAACAAGGCGGCCACGTGCGGAGATACGACGCAATATTCGGTCGAAGAAGATTCGTTTGTCACGGTGTACGCATTGCCTTGCGGCATCACGTTCCGCTATGCGTCGATCGTGGCGGGCAATGACGGCTTGGATTTCCCCCAATGCCAGTTTCATTCGGACGAAGGCGAAATCGACGCCGTCGCGGGATTGACCGAATCCGGCAGCGCCGTTTGTCCGGACGCCGACGGCGACTTGTACGTCGATTGCAGCTGCATGGGTTCGCCGATGGTCTGCGATTGCAACGACGCGGATCCGAATGTGCATCCCGGCGCCCCTGAAGCGTGCGATTCACCGGATCTCGATTGCGACGGAAATGCCGGCAAGTGTGCCGCGGGCCTGACGTGTCATCAATCCCAATGCCTCATGGGCTGCGACAACGAACAAGCGTTCTGCCCCGTCGGCGCCACGTGTCAATTGACCAATGACGGCAAGCTCTGCGTACCCATGGATTGCGGCGGCGGATGTCCCGCGGGCGGCACATGCGTCGAAGGCGTTTGCGTTCCCGCATGCGACACGATTACGTGCCCGGGCAACCTGGTGTGCATTCAAGGCGCGTGCGTCGACGCGTGCAAAAACATTCAATGCCCGATGGGACAAACTTGTCAATTCGGCAAATGCATCGTCCCCTGCGCGTGTTTCTCCGGGAACCTCGGCTGTGATGCATTGCCGGGCATGGTGTGCGATCCGATGGCCGGTCAATGCGCGACTCCGAATTGCGTCGGCGTCACGTGTGCCGCGAATGAGACGTGTGATCCGGCGACGGGCATCTGCGTCGGGTTTTGCAATCCGAACGTCAAGTGCCCCGCGCAGCAGAAATGCGTCGATCCTGTGGGCTGCGTGCCGCTGTGTGATGGCGTGACGTGCACGGCACCGCAGACGTGCAATCCGCAAAATGGTCAATGCGAAGATCATTCTTGCGACGGCGTGACGTGTTTCGATCCGCTCGTCTGCGTGGCCGGTGAATGCGTGGATATGTCGGGCGGAGCCGGAGGCATGGGCGGCTCGGGTGGTGCAATGATGGGCGGAATGGGCGGCATGGGCGGCATGGGCGCCGCGACGGGTTCCGGCGGAGGAAACCCGGGCGATACCGGGACATGCGGCTGCCGAATGGTGAGCGATACGAAGGAAAATGCGGCGGCATTCGTGTTGGCGCTTGGAGCGGCCATGGCGATTCGACGCCGACGCCGGAACTGAAATGGTTACGGTGAGACGAACCGTGCGTTGATGTATCGACCACGGTTTGTATGTGCCGACAACCGGCTCTCAATTCAACGCTTACGACCCACCGAGCACTTCATCCACGGTTGCCGCCGTGAGCACGCGAAGCGTCATGGCATCGAGTTCATCCAACGTTGCCGATTCGAGTCGCGCGACGGCAGCTGGTGTCAGCCCGCAGAAACGCTGCGTGAGCAAACGTGTGAGCACGGCGCGTTCGCCCTTGAGTTCGCCCTTGAGTACGCCCCTGAGCTCGCCCCTGAGCTCGCCCCTGAGTTCGCCCTCGCGCTGGCCCTCGCGGTAGGCCCTCTGCGCCTCCTCCAATTGCTTGAACGCGGCCATCATCTCCGGATGGAGTCGCGACTCGATCAATTCCTGCAAACTCGTTTGCACGTCCGCCTCCGAGCTCTCGACGGTTATGGTCCACCGAGCACTTCATCCACGGTTGCCGCCGTGAACACGCGAAGCGTCATGGCATCAAGCTCCGCCAACGTTGCCGATTCGAGTCTCGCGACGGCAGCTGGTGTCAGCCCGCCGAAACGCTGCGTGAGCAAACGTGTGAGCACGGCGCGTTCGCCCTTGAGTTCGCCCTTGCGCTGGCCCTCGCGGTAGGCCCTCTGCGCCTCCTCCAATTGCTTGAACGCGGCCAGCATCTCCGGATGGAGTCGCGACTCGATCAATTCCTGCAAACTCGTTTGCACGTCCGCCTCCGAAACTTTGGCAACTGCTTTCACATACACCAAGAAAACGCGCATCGCAAGCCAACCGTTCGGGCCTTGCAAAACCTCTTCGATCACCGGAACCATCTTGGGCAATTCGTCAAGCAGCACCGTCCGACCATTGCGGGCGACATCCCGGGCAAACCGCAATGCAAACAGCATCAGCTTGACGGTCGGCTGTACCGGACGCTGAATCAAGGCTTCCGTATTCACCTTGCTGATGTCATCCAGGACAATCCCGAAATCCACGACAAACGGCTTCAACAAGCGCGCCAAGTCCTCGTCAAGCCCGAAATACTCCACGAACCTCGGTCGTCCCCGCCAACCTGTTTCGCTGTGGTGCAAGATAACCGTGATGATCGGCGTCAAGCGATGTTGTTTATCCTTCGCCTCTTTTTTCTCCTTCGATTCTCGTTCCCATTGTTCCACCTGGTAGCGCAAGGCTTGCAACAGTTCGAACGGCTTGTCGTAGCTGGAATGTTCGAGCAACAAACGCAGCTTGATCGGTCGCCCGCGGAGCTTTGTCTTGAACAACAGATCCGTGTAATGGTTGTCCAAGTTTTCGTCCGAAAAACGATTCGTGTCTTGTTCGAGGATGTCCCACTCGATCTCGGCCCCAATCTCCTTCGGCAAAACATGCTTGAATTCCGCCGCCGCGAGCGCCGGATCGCTCAGCATCTTGTACACGTACGTGTCATGCGGCGTCGCAAGCGGTTTTTCCGGAGCAACTGGTTCTTTATCGTCCAGGTTTGCCATGACCGGAACCGGTTTGGCGCGAAGAATGAAGGATGTCAAGAAAAACTTGGATGAAAAAGACGTCGTGGTCACGCGCGAGAATGGCGCTGAACCAAACCCCAAGCTGGAGCCACCACAGCCGCTACTAATCAAACGCGCTATGTGCAAAGAGTCGTTTGATTCGCCAAGACGCACCCAAGTCTCAGCGGCGGGGAGTAAAGAGCGGTTTTGGAGTCCTAACGAGCTGCATGACGAAGTCCTCCGGAAGCGCGACTTGGCTCATGAGCACGGGTTCCTGCTCGCCCCTTTGAAGGTAACTCCGCAATCGCGCAATGAACTCGTGGTCAACTTCGCCATGTTTATCCCAAAACGGAAACGAGAAGACCGCTTTATTCAGGACCGCGACGAGCTCGTTGACTTCCGCCTCCACGCCCAAGGCTTTTGGCGCGCGTCCCGCATCGAGCATTCTCATCTCCTGCAGTTCTTTTGCGAGTTGCCGGACGCCCATCGTGAACGGTGAGAATTGACCAGGCTCCGCAGTGGCAACGTCATAGAAGGATTTGAGGAGTTGACCGACGGCAAGAACAAATCCAGCCACAACGCCAGGGGGTCCCAAGGCTGTTAGTTTGGCTGACCCGACCCACCAGCCGTACGTTGCAACCCCCATAACCACGCCCACGCCAATCGACGCGATTCCGCTGACCATTTTGAAGCTCGAATCGAACATTTTCCCAGGTTTGTGCCACATATCACAGGCGTCGAGCACATCATCGACGCCCGCAACAATGCCCTGGAGCGCCGCAAATACACCCATGGCCCCAGTGCACCCCGCCGCAAGAAGTGCACGCGTCTCTACAACCTGGGCCGCGCGGTTTGCGGAAAAAATCCACCATTCCAATGACGACGTGACCGCAATACCGCTGTTCGCCAAAGCCGCAGCGGCCGCCCATTTGTCGACGTACCGTCTAAACGAGCGAACTTCGGCCATAACCCCTGTGAGCGTCTCGAGTTCTTTGCTTACATCTCGACGAAATTCCGCCGCAAGGACAATCATGTTCACAACTGTGAGAACGCCATTGCCGAACGCTGAAATGGACACGCCCCTCGCGTGCCCTACTACCCCCTGCCCTTCTACCCCCTTCGTCAACATCTCGGTAATCTTGGTTTGCTCCAGCAAACGGCCGGAATTGTTCTGAGCACGTGCTGCTCGATCGAGCGCATGCGCCAGCTCGGCCTCCGTACATCCAGGTTTCCATCCCATTTCTTTGGCGCTTTTCAGCAATTCTCGAGCAACGTTCTTGGGCTCGCCAAGGTCTTTGAGCCTGCGTGCTACGTCTGTTCGTTCGAATTCCAGGCCTTTGCGTTGCTTCGCAAATTCGTCAAGCCTTTGTTTATGCAACTCGCGCGCCGGCGGTGGACCAATGTCCCTGCTATTGAACGGCGTACCCGTTCTATCCGCTCGATCTTGTTCCGCCATGAGCTTATTCACGAACGCTTGCTCGGCTTTTTCAAATTCGGGCGTCCTAACAATAGGTGCTGGACCTTTTTTGTCGAGCGCAGCGATCGCCGACTCAATGGTCGTTAACTCCACAGAAAGATTGCCGAGTTTCACCTGCTCGCGCATGGTCGCGGTTGCCTTGATGAGTTCTTCGCTGAGCTTTTTGTTCAGGTTCCAAAAGAAGAGGCTCGAAGGCCCCCACTGATTTCCGATCCATTTTGTAATGACAGAGCCAAAACCGACGACGATATCAGGATTGTTTGCGACCCTCTCCCGATAGGCTCCGACTGTTGCCCTGGCACGGTCGAGCGAGTGCGCAAAAGTCAACTCCGTCACCTGAACGGCCGAGCGTCTGAGCTCGAGCGGAATCGAGTTATCGTCGGTCATGTCCGTGAATGCTTTGAGCGTATTCGGATCGTTGATACGCTCCACAATCACAGCGCCCGCTTTATTGTAATCCTTGATTGCGTCGGGCGCATACTCCATCGCTTCTGTCACATCGACACGTTCCTCGATGGCCAAGGTGAGCTTCGTCAAGGCTTGCCGCACTTTCGCCACTTGGTCCCAACCCTCCTTGGATCCTGTGAATTTGTAGGCTGCATCCATGCACTTGACCAATACGCCAATCCTACAGAGGAAACCTTGAACTCGGTCCTTCTGCACCTTCTGTCCCACGGTATTCATCCACTCGATAAAGTTTGCGCGGCGTGAAATGCCCGTGAGCTCTCGCATCCAAGCCAGCAATTTGGGATGCGAGGCAATCGTGTTTAGTGTCCTGCTTTCCTCCACACTCGGCGTCGAGTTCGCCCAGGGAATGATGCTCAACGCACCCGAACCGGATGGCACCGGCACATACTGGAATCCTATCTCCGGCTGGAGAATATCCGAATCAAACCTCGGATCGGTTTCCCGAACTGGCGGCTTTGGTGGCGGCGGTTTTGGAGCGCTCGGCGCCGGCTGGGCCTGCTTGACCGGTTGTGGTTTGCGCGACGGTGCCACCCGGACTTGTGAATACGACGCAGCCGGCACCACCGGCCACCAGAGCGGCGGACAATCCGCGGTCATCTTGGCACGAGCGCCATGCTCGTCATAAGACTGGCCGCCTCGAAGTCGCTTGATATGCCACGCGCGAAAATGACGATTTCGGTAATGCTGGAGAACGAATTGGACGATATTTGGGGTTTGCGCCCGCACTGGAGGACGAACCATTGCGACCATTTTGTCGCGGTGGACATAGCGTTCGCCGGAATAGTTTTTATTTTTTGAATTTTCACCGCTATCGTAGAGAAAGTCATATACAACGGATCCAATCCCATTGGATGACGCTGGAGCGAAGGACACCCGCGCGATTGGACCTACCGCATCGCGTTCCGGCGATTGCTGAATGACGCCATCTGGAACCACGGGAGACTTGACGACAGGAAAAATCCGCGAGGTTGGCACTTCAACAAAATATCGCAATGTGCCATACACGTACCAATCCGGCGGAAGAACGATATCGCTCTCTCCGGGCGAACTGGATCCACCATTCAACTCGCGCAATCGCACGATTTCCGATGCGCGGCCGAATCGATTCGCAATCGTGCTCCACGTGTCTTCGCTCGTAGAAGGGTACCAGAGGCTCATTGTCATCGCCCGATCACTTGGCTGTAGTTTCCAAAATCGAAGGGGTCAAACCCCGTGTCTCGTGGCAAGATGCTCGAGTTCCTTGCCGTCCGCCGTACAGTTCGATGTTATATCCGCAACAAACTCGTCTTCGTTCATCGGATTGGCGACAAGCGCAGCAAGCGATTGCATCAAGTCGTGCCCCTCCACAGAGGAAAAAAGCTCGCGCAATCCGAGATTGCCAAGACGCTCGAGCCTTCCCGAGTTCTCCTGAACTGGATCGAGCCCGACCTGAACGATGTACGTTTTGTCGAGTCGAGGAAAGAACACATACCCTTCGCGGTGCGTGTGCGGCATCTCGAACGAGAGCGACCCGCCGCCTGATGTCATTGCGTCTTTCTCAACACCGCCTAATCCAATGATGCAAGGCTCGTTCGCCACCGCCTGACCTCCGTCTTCAAAGACGAGATTGATCCATGATGTGGTTACCTTGGCACCATAAGGGTTCGATTCTTCCAGCGCCATTCCGGCCCATTTCGTCTTTTGCTCGGGGATATGCAAGATGTCTCCGGCGCAAAGCAAATTGGGTGAACGCCCGGATTCCCGGAGCCGCCGATTCTTTTCGTCGTTCCACACCGTGTCAGCGTCAAATCCGAAGTTAAACGCGATTTGATCAAGATGTTCGTGTTTCCTCACGATATACGGCCGCATTTTCATCATGCACCCCTTTTACAGTTTGTCTCGTGCACACCGACCGCCCAGAAATTCGAAGCGTACGGTTTTGTTGAAGCCACCGCGGTTCGATGTCTCCAAATTGGCGAAATCCATGCTGTACCAACTGCCTCCACGACCGACTGCCTTCGTCAGATCCGCCAACACGCCGCAATCGTTGCATGGCATCGGATACGGATCTGGAAATGAGTCGAAAACATGTTCATCCAAGTTTCCAGCCATATCTGCGTGCCCCCATTTCGCGTCACCCTGAGGCGACTTCGATCCGACCAGACGAATATCCGTGAATACACAATCCGGATTGCCATTGCCCAGACAACCATACACCGCACGCGCCAGGTCGAGCGTTGGCCCCCACGGATACTTACGCTGCTCGTTTCCGCCCGCAGCCGCGTAATTCCACTCCGCCTCCGTGGGCAATCGACCGCCATCCCATGCACAAAACGCAAAGACATCATACCATGTCAAGCAATCCATCGGCAGGTTCTCGTTGAAAGCCGGCACGTCCGTCCAGGTATAGTTGTCACACTTGATCGCGGTCTTTAACGCATTCGCGTCGGCATACAATGGCCACCCCGTATCCCACCCGCTCCCAGGTATCTTCGGATGCGCTCCATCCCCCGCTTTGGGCTTGCTGCCGATGGGGTACGCTTCGACAAACGCTCGAAAACGTCCCACGGTGATCTCGAATCGATCCAGGTAAAAATCGCTCACGGTTGCGGGATACATGGGATCATTGCTTCGGTTGAAGGTTCCTCCTTTCACCAATTCCGTTTGACAACAATTCTCGTCGCCGTTCGGTCCGCACGTCGTCGGAAGAACCCAGCAGCTCGATGGCGTTACTTCGCACGCACCTTGCACGCATATCTGCGTGCCGCTCATGCAAGCCGTACCGTCCTGCCATTGCCCATTGTCATCGCACACTTGCGGTCTGCCCGTTTGACATCGTTTATCCCCGGGTACGCACACCCCGTCACACGCCCCATTGAGGCAAACAAACGGACAGGTTTCAATCTCCGAGCCGCCAACGCCGTCCGGTCCACACGTGCCGCGTTTTACCTTGTCGAGACAGACGATCATTTCTGAAGTTTGACCTTCGCACCCGGGTAAAACCGGTTTACACGTCCCCTGCGTCGGCCCCGCCGTCGAATCGCAATTCATCCCCGCCATATCGCAGGCGGCATTCGATTGCCATCGATTGTCCGCGCCACACACCAATCGCAATTGGTCGTCCATGACGTCGCATCCAAAGGCCCCCACAGGCGTACATGGATCACCCACGTTGCCCACGGGACTTGACTGTACCGACGTGCCGCCATCGCCACCATGGCCCCCTCCGCCTGCCCCGCCATTTCCGACCAAATAATACGACTTGTCGATACCCGCCAACATGTCGCACGCGAGTATCGTTACGCAAAGGGATGCCCCTATCCAAACCCATCCAGCGCTTCGTATTCGTTTCATCACGCTCATTCCCATTGCGTGTCGCCCGTGAACCTCGCAAAACCCAAGCTGAGCGTTTCGCGATTCATTCGCGATGTCAAGATATCAAAACACAATCATCTTGATTTTGTTTTTCGCCCGTGTGAACCTCGGCTTGCTCACGATGCGTCACCTCGACGAACACGACTTCGCGGAAACCAACGTGCCATTGGCTCAATATGCCGCTATCCAGGCCGCATTGGTCGAACCTTTTCCGCTCGCCGCCGTGCTCGCCGTCGAGGGGCTCGATGATGAAACGTGGACCGGCGCCGAAATGGCTTGGCGACAACGCCTCGCCGCGGACGAAAAACAGTTTGCGGTCTACCAGGACGAACTCGCGAAAGCGCAAGACAGGCTCGCACGTCGGGTGCCTCCATTCGATGAAGACATCATGGCCTGGACGACGTTGCTCGCGGCCATCGCCACGGCAAAAGATCCCGCCGAACTCTTCAATCGGATCCTCATTGGCGTCAATGATGTGGCGCGACTCGTACGCCGCTGGACACGACAATTCGAACATGACGGCTCGTTACGTCGCAAGGCCGTCGAGCTGCAAAAGAAACAACTCGGCGCGCCCCCCATTGCGAGAGCCGAACCTCGACGCCTCGTTCCATCCGGAATCGTAGCGCCACAGCCGCCCATTGCTCCCGGCGCCAAGAATGAAGACGACGTAAACCTCGAAGCCGTGGAATGGGTCGACGATGCGGATATCGTCACGGATCCCGAACCGGTGCCCGTCGTGCCTCATGACGGATATGTCAAACAGGCGGCGCAGCGGCCGATGTCACCCTTTGCCGGAACGCTCGAACTTCGCGGAGGCGGCGGCGCGGGAATCGATTTGCCTTTTCATGAGGCGCCGTCGGACCATTTCATTCTTCGCACCCCGGCATTACCCAAATCCAAGTTGCCGTCGCCCGGAGCGGGACAAACGATCGACCTGCCCGAGAGTGATTCCACAACCGGAGCGAACGCAGCGACCAAAGCCATTCCGTTCGAACTCGAGCGAGTACAAATCGAAGGTTTTACCGTGCGGCAATATGCGTCCTTGTGCGCCGAGCTTGCCCTTTCCCCGGCGGGAGCTCGCGCCACGTTGCTACGTCATGGTTTGGCCGACGATAACGCGCGCGCCAAGGTCGCCGACGCGTGGGGACGTCGATTTCAACAACAACCCGAACTCCGCGATGTGTGGGCTCAATTGTGCGCGCAATGGACTCGCCAATCTCCCAAAGCGATCCCGAATTTCGGACAAACCGCTCCCGTCGACGAACGCTCCATTGCCGCAAAAACGACTCCGTTCAAAGGGGGAGCGCCTCGGATGATTCAGACGCCCGATGAACCCAACGTCGCAAGGGCGGCTTCGGGGGCGACCATGGATATCCACGCGGGCGTTCAAGCAAAACCGGCCGTGCCTTTCGCTGCGGACAAGACGATGGAACTGCCTCACAACGAGCCGCCCGCCCAACCCGAATCCGCCGCGACGAGCGACGTCGTCATCATGGGATTCAATGTGCAACAATACGCTTCGTTATGTGCGGAATTGGCCGTATCAAAAGGACAGATTGCCCCCGTATTGGCTCGTTATCGCCTGCGGGATGAATCTGCCCGTGCCAAACTCGCCGATGCTTGGGCCCAACAGATGACCCTCGACCCTGCTTTGCGGAAAATATGGATGCGGTTGTGCAGCGAATATCGAGATTGGTTACTCAACTCGGCGAAACTTCGCTGACCCCGGGGAACGTAATGCGCGGTTCGTCCCCGGATACTTCGAGTTCCGCCCGGCCCTCGTGATCCAATACGCCGGCCACTTCCGAATTGTCGGCAAAATGAATGACGAATCGCTGATTCGCCAGCGGCCGGCCTTCTTGATCCTTCAAATGCAGCTTGGTCAGTTTCGGAGGTTTCGGCTCTTCATCCGTTTCGGTATCCGCTTTGGGTGGGTTGAGTTTGACCATGGCCCCCGTAATTTTGACTTCTTCGGTGAGTTTTACCTGGGCTTGGTCGGTCAGGATGTTAATCGATTCCGCTGAAATGACCGCTTTGCCCGTCGAACGCAGGCGGACCTTTTCTTTCGTGACTTCCACGACGGTATTGCCCGATCGCAAAGTCAACCCCTCTTCACTGCCAAACTCGATACGTTCGGGTGTAATCCTGATACGGCTCGATCCACATCGAAGAATGAGTTCCTTTTCCGAAGCGATTTCCGTCAGCTCGCTCGACTGCACGACGGCACGGCCTTCCGCGTGCACGATAAACGTCCGGCGCGCATCGTGTTTGCCCACGACCGTCGTGTGATTTCCGTGCACGAGCGTCGTCTTGTCGTCCCTGACGACTTCGTCCACCATTCCCTTGACTTCACGCCGCGAATTTCCACCGACGACGACCGTTTCATTGCGATTTACCGTCGTATGCGTATCGAGGCTCGAGACGAGCCGTGCACCTTCGACCCGCAACGTATCGTCTTGATGCACATTCGTTTCCCGTTTTCCGCCAATTTGCGTCGCGAAGTCCGCCGCCACGGCATCTCGACGTGAACCATCGACCTTCAGGTCCTGATTGCCGCCCACATGAAGCGATTGATGACGGGCGACATCGAGCCGTTCGTCCTGCCCGGCGCGTAACGAATGATTGCGCTTGATGACTTCATCGAAATCACGCTGCGCCTGCAAATACACCTGCTCCTCGCCTTTTGCGTCTTCGAATGACAATTCATTGAATCCATCTCCGCCGATCGAACTCCTCGTGCGTACACCGCTGCGCGTACGATCCGCCGGAACGGCGAATGGCGGCGGGTTTGTCCCATTGTACACACAACCCGTCACCAAAGGACGATCGGGATTGCCTTCGAGAAAGGTCACGACCACTTCCATTCCCATGCGCGGAATGAATTGCGCCCCCCACCCGGCACCGCTCCACGATTGCGCAACGCGAACCCAGCACGAGGCATTTTCGTCGGCGCTTCCATCGCGATCCCAATGAAACAATACTTTGATACGCCCTTCGGCGTCCGTATGGATTTCTTCTCCGCCGGGTCCGACGACCGTCGCCGTTTGAGCACCGTGAATTCGCGGCCGAGAGATCGCTCGTTTGGGCCTCCACGGTCGAGCGGCATCACGCGCCGTGAACCGATTCGAATAAGGTATTCCCGGGGTGCCGGAGCGCGCCCGCAATGCATCCGGAGCTTCTCCTTGATGCTCGACGCGCACGACGAAATAGCGATTCGCGGGTTCGTCAGGACCGGTCGCGATCTCCGGAAGCACCGCGCCCGCAAATACACGCGTCACGTTGCTCGTCCCCGCAATGATGCAATCTTGGGCGCGGTGTTCGTCATAACGAACTAGAGCCAGACGTGCGGCATAATCAGCGGTTACGTTACCCCTTGTATAATCGCGAAGCGCGACTTCCGCGGGATATTCATACACTTCACGAGGGCCGAGCACTTCGGGATGAGACTTGGTCAAGACGGCACCAAGCGCCGCCGGATGGTGATGGTCCCAATCGCGCAGGGTGACGCCCGTGGGATTGATTTGACTTTGCATATCGAGGCGCCGAATGGCTTCGAACGGCGGGGCAGCTCCGCCTTCGGCGACGAAATGAACGGGATCCGCGTGTGTTGCGGCAAAATCAGGAAAACGCGCTTGGTCATCGACGAGGACGAGCGTTTCGCGTTCGCCGGAATGGTCAAAATAGAATGAAATGCCTTCATCTTCGAGGAGTCGTTGCACGAATGCCAGATCGCTCTCCCGGTATTGCGCGCAATATTCGCGTACGCGATACGAAGCCAACAGTTCGGAGCGTATACGCTCTGCGGGAAGGTTTGCCGACGACAATACGGCCGATACGATGCCGACGGTATCCAATTCTTGAAAAATTCGGGAATTCACGCGCTGGGATAACAACCATAATTCCGGCACGATGACGATGCGCGCGACCCGGTCTTCCAGGGCAACCCCAAAATCTTCGACACGACTGATGATTCCGCACAAACGATGGCTCGCCTGATTTTCTCTGGAAAATGAAAACACACAACGTTCACCAAGGAGCGTCGCGGCAAGTGCCCCGCGCTCGTGCGACGCAACGTCGAGTGTTGCCTGGTAAAACTCGGAAACACCTTCCGTAACGTACATTCTCAATACGCGCCAGGGGGCGATGTTTGCGGGCTGGAACGTCAATTCGTACGTTACGTCGGGCAACGTTTGAGGCAATGAAGTGGGCGGCGAGAATTGCATGATGAATATTCGCCCGATGAGTCATCGAGCGTCCATTCCCACGCCAGCATGGTTTTTCATTCGAGTCAAGGGCGAACGTTTTCTTCCAACAAACTTGATCGACGCTTGTAATCGGCGTAATCTCGTCGCGCACGATGATCGTGCCGTGCAGTGAGGCGACCATGCCGAAGCTCGTGATTTCCGGGGCCGTGTTGAAGTGTGGGCAGGGTTTGGCGCCTTCGACGCTCATGGTGTTGCCATCGAATCGCGTGCAGGGCGACATGAAACCCATGGCGACGATCATGGATCATCAGCCGATCCTCAACGTTGCGCCGTTTGCGCTCTGTCGTTCACCGGCCAATCCGCAGGTTGCCGCCGCGACAGCTGCGGCGATGGGCGTATTGACACCGCAGCCATGCATTCCGGTGATTCCTGCACCATGGACACCGGGCGCCGACAAAGCCGAGGTTGGACCCTTCAAGGCACTCACCGCCGATTCCACGTGCCAATGTCTGTGGGCGGGCGTGATTGAGGTGGTGCAAGCGGGGGCCGAAGGATTTACCAACGAATGACAGCGGGGTTGTGCATGGATTGCCGGCTTGAACAATTTGCATCCGGGAGGTTTTGATCATGTCCGGTCCGTTGCATGAAGGGACGGTTTTTGCCGGGCGTTATCACATCATTCGCTGCATTGCGGCAGGCGGGATGGGGGCCGTTTATGAAGCCGTGCATCTCGGCACGCAACGCCATCGCGCCCTCAAGGTAATGCTCCCCCATTTGTTTGCGAATGACGAAATGCGGGAACGATTCATTCGCGAGGCTCGCGTCACTTCGCTCATTGAAAGTGAATTCATCGTTGATGTCGCCGATGCCGGAGTTGATGAAACAACCCGCATCCCCTTTCTCGTCATGGAGCTGTTGCAGGGGGAGGAACTCGAAAAACGTCTTCATCGAATTGGGAAAATCGCCCCCGGCGACGTCGTGACGTATTTGACGCAGGTTGCCGGCGCGCTCGATCGGGCACACAAGGCGTCCGTCATCCATCGGGACCTCAAACCCGCCAATCTTTTTCTCACTCAACGCGACGATGGATCTCCGCGGGTGAAGATCCTCGATTTCGGCATTGCCAAGGTCATCAAAGAGACGGCGACGGCGGCGAAGGGAACGCGCGCGCTCGGCACGCCTTTGTATATGCCGCCCGAGCAATTTCGGGCTGGATCCCAATTGAGTCCCGCCGCCGATATCTATGCGCTGGGAATGGTCGCGTACACGTTGCTGGTCGGTGAAGCATATTGGACCATTGAAGCAAGTCAATCCTGGGATGCCATTGCGCTCGGAATGGTCATTCTGCGCGGTCCCGAGGTGTCGGCGATTCAACGCGCGGCAGCGAAAGGCGTAACGCTTCCGCCGACATTCGATGATTGGTTTCGCAAAGTAACAGCCACGAACCCGGCCGAGCGATTTTCCTCGGCATCGGCCGCGATAACGGCGCTGGCACACGTACTGCAAGGCGGACTTGGTACAGCGACTGCGACAAGTGGCGAAGTGCCCGCAGCCGAGCCTGCCATTCGTATACCCGAGCCGCCTTCAAATGCGATTGTCACGCCAACCCCGACGCCTGTCCCCAAACTCGAAGCGCCCATGAGCACGACGAGCGCAATGATCACATCGCCGCCCCTGCCGCAACACCGGATGCCGCCATTTACCATCATTGCGCTCGTTACCGTTACGCTCGGTATCGTCGCGACGGCAGTGATGGCCTTTATCGGTCCGAATGACCCGACGCAGAATAAACCGGCGCAAACACTGCCCATGACCTCGACGACGTCATCCGTTGCCATTGCACCGGCGTTGTCGGCAGCTCCCGTGGTAACGACAGGAGAACCATTACCTACGACAACGGCGCAGCCGTCGAATCCGCCGGAACTACCTTCCACCAAAACCCCCACGCCGAACGCGCAACCGCGCAAGACCATCAAAGGGGCGGGGGGTCCCACACCATCGAAGCCGAACGGCGTGGATCCTGCTTTGTTGGGACGACCATGAATACGATGCGAAATCGAATCCTTCTCCAACTGCCGGGAGCATGTTCGCAATGAGAAACGATGCGACCTCTTCGATTCAGCCATTTCGCGGCTTGTTTGGCAAGGCTATTTTCGCAATGACCTTGGGTTTCATGTTTCCCGGCGCGTCGACGGCATTTGCGCAGGACGTGGCCACCGCGGAAGCCCTCTTCAATCGCGGCCTCGACGAAATGAAGGCCAATCATTATGATGTTGCGTGCCCGGCGATCGCCGAAAGCTACAAGGCGGATCCTTCGCCCGGTACGCTCTTCACGCTTGCGGTATGTGAAATGCAATGGGGCCATGCGGCGACGGCGGCGGCTCGATTCGGGGATTATCTTGCGGTGTATGACCAATTGACCACCGAGCAAAAAAAGCGCCAAGGAAAGCGGTATGAAGAAGCCCGGAAACGTCGTCAACAGCTGGAACCACGCATTCCGGAATTGGTGGTCACGCTTGGCGCCGGAGCGCCGGAAGGTACCGTCGTGAAACGAAATGGCGTCGAGTTGGGCACGGCCACGTTGGGCATCGGGCTCCCAGTGGATCCAGGCGAGCACGTATTCACCACGCAGGCGCCCGGTGGACAGGTATCCGAACATAAAATCACCATTGGCGAGGGCGAAAAGAAATCCGTTACGCTCACCGTGGAAAAGCCCATTACGCCAAAACCCGACAACTTCCCCAAACCCGACTTGAAGACCACGACGCCGGATTCACCCAAACCCATGACCTCGAATGGTCCCGGCAATCGACGCGTGGCAGCGTATGTGACGGGAGGTGTCGGCGTGGCGGCGCTCGGCCTGGGCGGCGTCATGGGCGGGCTCACGCTGGCTAAAAAAAGCGTAATAACGGATCATTGCGGCTCCGGCATCGGCCAACAAGCGGAAGAAGCGTGTGATTCGACGGGAATTGCCGCGGCAAACGAAGCGAAATCAACCGCTCTCATAAGCACGATTGGGTTCGGTGTCGGCATCGTCGGCGTCGGCATTGCCATGGTTTTACTCGTGACCGAGCCGAAAGCTTCGAAGCCGAAACACGGAATGGTTTTACCGTGGAGGGTCGGAGGCTATTTGGACGTTGGCCCCGACGCCGCCCAATCGGGCCTACGCGGGGTATTCTAACTGCAAGGTTACGAGCTTCCGGGTGACCCGCATCAAAACGAGAAGCGCGGCTCGTCAGGCGTTCTCATGGCGCGCTCTCCTCACCCCGCCCGACATTTCCGGCGACCCACCCGCTTCGAAGCATCGACCTTCGCCGAAATCCCGGCAACCCACGAGCTTCGACGCATCGGCCTTCGCCGAAATCCCGGCGACCCACCCGCTTCGAAGCATCGACCTTCGCCAAAATCCCGGCGACCCACCCGCTTCGAAGCATCAGGGTCGGGCGAATGTCGGAAACCTGCCCGAAAAAAATTTTTGAGCAACGGATGAATTTCCGCCATCCCTCTTGCACCAGAGCACGTGTCGATTCCAATTGTCGGAAACCTCCGTTGGTTCGAAGCAGTTGCATCGCCGTCATTTCGGCGACGCGTATCGAGGTGCGAAAAACGGGTTTCCAACAAAAAGAACGACGCACAGACGACCCCGTTGAACACTTCGGAGGCATTCCATGGAAAGTCCCACCCTAAAAACACCCATTGAAAAGTGTCTCACTCTGGCAACGTACGCACATCGAATGATGGATCAATTTCCGGACAACATCGAACTGTCGACTTTGTCTGCAAAACTAGTCTCCGCGCGCGACAAGCTAAAACAGGCGGACGCTCATTATGAAGACGCCGAAACGAAAATGTTGCCTGCCCGGGTGAGCGTCATGTTCATCAACTATGCGGCGGATGAAGGGCTCAAACAGGCTCACCGTTTTGCCCAATTGGCCGACGGCGAGCAACGAGGTCCTTATGTGACGCATCTATTCCCCGATGGAACCAATGCCATCACGCGGCTCACAGGTGATTCGCAAGTCAAAGAGATGCGCAATTTGGAGGGACGTTATGATGGATTGATTTCACGTTGGAATGATGCTCAATCGGAAAAAGCCAAAGTCACTCAATGGCGAGAACGTTATGAAACCGCACTTGCCTTTCGCTCGAGCGCTTTGCAAGCAGTACATGACGCTCGCGCCGCTCGAGATTTGGCGAAAGAAGACTTTTTGGACACGTATGCGGAAGTCGCCAATCGCGTCCGGGCGCTATTTCCGCGGAATCGGAAGAAGCAAGACCTGTTTTTCGATGTCGTGACCGAACGCGGAAACGCCGAAACGGAAACCGAAAAAGAAGTGGCATAACCCTCCCGCCCTTCGTCCCGCCCCTCGTCGGACACCGCGCGATGCCGAACGTTGACCATCCAGCCACCCACACGCACGCATAACCACGCGCCCGTTGACAATGCCCCTCATGGACGAGACCATGGCTCCATGAAAGCACCGCATTGTTTTTCGTGGAGTTTCGTTTCTATTTTGGGAATCGTCGTTTTCTCCGGAGCGTGCAGCGATCCGGCGCCGGCGACAAAAGATTGCCCCGCCGTCGACGACGGTAACCCCTGCACCATTGACACCTGCAATGAGGGCTCCGTCGCGCACGAGCCGGCTCCTGAAAGAACGCCGTGTTCCTCCGGGGGAAACGTTTGCGATGGAATGGGAGCCTGCGTTGCTTGCGTCGTGGAAGCTGATTGTCCCCAATACCCCTGCGGCGAGGCGCTTTGCGCGAGCAATGTGTGCGGCTATGACCTGTACCCTCCAAGCCTGCCGTTCGGACAACAAATCGACGGCGATTGCGCCACCAACAAATGCCGCGGCCTGAATGAAATCGGCCCGGTCGCCAACCTCGAAGATCTTCCCAATGACGGCAATCCTTGCACGGAAGATATTTGTATGTGCATGGATACGGACTGTTTACAAGCGGCCCCCGCTCATCCGCCCGTCGCTCCGGGAACGGCGTGCGGAATGTCGATGGGTTTGCCGCTCGAATGCGACGGCAATGGTAACTGTATTGGTTGCACCATGCCAAACGATTGCCCCGGCATCGACGACGAATGCCAAATGCGAACGTGCATCAATGCGATGTGCGGGATGATGTTCACGGCGGCGAATACACCGATCACAACGCAAACCGGCAGCGATTGTCTGACGAGCGTTTGCGACGGCCAAGGCCACGTCATCAGCATTGCGGACGATCTGGATATCCCGCAGGACGATGGCAATACGTGCACCAGTGAAATATGCGTCGGCGGAATGCCTCAGCACCCCGGCAAAGCGGACGGCGCAACGTGCGGCGACGGCTACGAACAATGCGTCGGCAATGCCTGTACATGCTCGGGAATGCTCGGACATACCGGATTGCCCATTTTGCCGGCCGTGCTTTGGCCCCGGAGCGAAGTGATCGCCGACTTCGACGGCGACGGCAAGAATGATATTGCCGCGGCAAACCGCGACGGCACGATCGGTATCTATCGCAACCTGGGCAATCACGCTTTTGCACCCGCAGTCAATTACCTCGTGACCGTCAACGCTCGAACGATGGACGCCGCCGATTTCAATGGTGACGGTCACGTCGATTTGGCGATCGGCAGCGAAAATCCAAACAACATGCTGGATATTTTGTTGAATCAAGGCAATGGGACGTTCGCGGCTCCGATCACCTACCCCGCGGGCATGAATCCCATCGATCTCGTGGCGCGAGATGTCAATGGCGACGGAAAAAGCGATGTCGCGGTGCTCAATTATTCCGGCAATTTGCTGCGTATTTTCATCAATCAAGGCAACGGCACGTTCGCCCCCGGCACCACGTATTCGACGGACAGCGTCCCGAAATCGCTCGCCGCAGCGGATTTCAACGGCGACGGGCGATTGGATTTCGTTACGGCCAACAGCTCGAGCGCCAATAACACCGTCAGTATTCTCATGAACCAGGGCAATGGAACATTTGCGCCGAAGGTCGATATCCCCGCCGCCACGGGATCCCTTTTTCCCCAAGCGGTGGCGACCGGGGATTTCAATGGTGATGGGAAGCCGGATCTCGCTGTCGGAATGAGCAACGCGGGAGGCCTCAGCGTCATGATGAATCAAGGCAACGGCACGTTTGGTGCCCCGACGAAGATTGGTTCGGGATTCCCTTACAATGAATTGGCCGCGATCGACATGAACGGCGACGGGAAGCTCGATATCGTCGGCGTATTCGACGTTCGCGGCACGCTCGATGTATTCTTGAACCTGGGCAACGGATCGTTTGGCGCGGTAAACCATTACAATGGTGGCGCGGATGCGTATTCGCTGGCCACGGGAGATCTCGACGGCGACATGGACGCCGATATCGTCGTGGGCGATATCTACGAGAATTACTTGAGCGTCGTGATCAATCGCGGGGATGGAACCCCGGCCGCGTCGCCCAAATATCCGTTCATTCATAACTATCGAAGCATCATGACCGCGGACTTCAATGGTGATGGCCAACCCGACTTTGCGACGGCCAACGACTCGGATCAGAACGTCAGCATTATCTACACGCAAGGGGCGGGAACGCTGGTCGCGCCGATCGATATCGCCGCCGGGCCCAATCCTTCCGCCATTGCGACGGCCGATTTCAACGGTGATTCCATCCTCGATATGGTCGTGACGAACTATGCCACCTACACGCTGAGCGTATTTTTGGGGCTGGGAAACAACATGTTCGCTCCAAAAGTGAATTACGATATCAACAATTCGCCGCAACAGGTCATCGCCGTCGATTTCAATGGCGACAACAAGCCGGATCTCGCCGCTGTTTCCTTGACGACGACAAACAATCTCTCCGTGCTGCTCAATCAGGGCGATGGAACCTTCGGCCCTCGAACCTTTTACACGCCGGGAACGAATCCTTGGTCGGCGGCTGCCGCGGATTTGGATGGTGACGGGGATCAGGACTTGGCCGTGGCGAACGGCACCAGCCAAGACTTCGCCGTGTTGATGAATCAAGGCAATGGAACGTTTGGCGCGCCAATCCAATACGCGGTCGGTGTGTCGCTGGTCTCCATCGTCGCCGCCGATCTGTCGGGCGACGGCAAACCGGACCTGGCGGTGACGGATAACGCGTCTCCCGGCGCCGTACGAGTTTACCTCAACCAAGGAACCGGGACGTTCGTGCTTGGCGGGACGCACCCGGTGCAAGGAAATCCGCGCTCACTGGCTGCCGGAGATGTGAATGCGGATGGGCGACTCGATTTGGCCGTGGCAAACGATGGCAGCGGAACGGCGAGCGTACTCATGAATCAAGGTAACGGTGTATTCGGAGCGGCGGTTCATTATGGCGTCGGCACGCATCCGCGAGGCATTGTCGCGGCGGATGTGAATAGAGACGGCAAAATGGACTTTGTTACGATCAATTCGGAGGGCGGAAGCCTGACCGTTTTGCAGACGACGTGTATTCCGTAATCGACGGCCGTCGATTCCCTCCCCGCGGCCTCCGACACGACGGATCCGCTTCGACATACGGGAGGGGTCGGGTCAAGAAACGAACGGCTTCTTCTTCACCATCACCACCGGCATCCCGCCGGATGTCGAAATCGTTATACTCCGACGCACCTCACGCACCTTCGCGAAATACGGCAATCGCAATTGCGTCCGCGCCAAGATCGTCGCCAACACCATCTTCATTTCGTACAGCGCAAACGCCATTCCAATGCAGCGCCGTATGCCCCCGCCAAACGGCAACCATTCATTCGGACCATACTTGCGCTGTAAGAAGCGATCCGGATCGAATCGTCTCGGCTCCGGATACAAATCCGGCCGCCGCTGCACCAAGTAAATCGATGCAATCACGGGCGTTCCCGCATCCAAATCATACCCGCCGATTCGCGCCGGCTTTTGCAGCATTCGACCGACCATCGGCACCACCGGCTGCAAACGCAACGTCTCACGCACCACCGCATCCAATAAGTTCGACTTCACGATGCGATCCGGCGCCAGGTTCGTCAAGGCACCTTCCTTCTCGAGGTCGACCAACAAGCGACTCACCATTCCCGGCGTATCCAAGATCCAGCGCAAAGCCCACGACAACGCCGTCGCCGTCGTTTCATGCCCCGCAACGAGCAGCGTGACCAGTTCGTCCCGCAATTCCAATTCGGGCATCGGCTTGCCTTCATCGTCCCGAGCTTCGAGCAACAAAGACAAAATATCGTCTCGTTTTTCCTTCGAATCACGGCGTTTGCGAATGAGGTCGTAAATCATGACGTCGGCCTCGGCCCGAATACGGACAAACTTGCCCCAAGGCGTCCACGCTCCCAGATCCTTTTGAAATTCCGGCAAGAGCAGCAATGGATTCGCCCCTTGATCCAACAGCTGCGACACATAATGGTGCATCCTGTCCAGCTTATCGCCTTTTTCGAGGCCGAAAATCACGCGCAAGATGATATCGAGCGCAATGTGCTGAAGATGCGGATGAATGGGAAACTTGCCCGAATTCGGCCAGGTCCGAATCGCGTCCTCCGTCAACCGAACAATACGCTCCCCATACGAAGCCATGCGTTCACCATGCAATGGCGGAAGCAATAACTTTCGATGACGCAAATGTTCCGCCCCGTCGAGCAACAGCATCGAATGTTGCCCGAGCAATGGGCCGAGCACCGCATTGACTTTGCCCGCATGCGCTTCATCCGGCCCGAGCGAAAAGATTTCTTTCACCGCATCGGGATGATAAAACACCGCTGCATGATCGAGACCCGGCAGACGCCACGTAAATGCGTCCTTGTAAAACCGCGCGTACGTATCGAGCAATTGATACGGGCGATAAAGCCAGGGAATGAGCGCGACTGCGGGATGAACAAAAGTCGGACCAAGGGGCAATGCCATGGGAAAACCTCGCATACGCCGCCCGGAATCGAAACGTTTGTCGCTTCGATCCCAGGCGATTTTTCAGCGCCGTACGACCCTTACGCCAAACGCTTGATGTTGCCCAATACGCGGTAAAACCCGCCGCCGGAGACTTCGCGCACTTCATCCACGACGAACTTCGCGCCCACTTCCCGAATGTTGCGCGGGAATTGGCAATTGTAGGTTTTCTTGTACCCCGGCGAAATCACGCGCGCCCGCACCTTCGATCCATCCTGAATGCATTCGACGATGACGCCCTTCGACGTATCCCGCGTCGTCTCGAGCTGCGTGGACGGGACTTCTTTGACCGGTGGAGCTTTGATCGATTTCGCCTCGGGCACCTGACCCGCCTGCGCCTTTTGAATCGCATCTTCGCTCGCATCGATACACGTCAGCGATCCATTGGTCGTCACGATGTACAATCGTTCGTCCAGGTATTGCATCGAATACGCCGAACCGCATCCCGTGCCGAGTTTCCACAAACGTTTGCCCGTCGCATCGAAGCAATAGACCGACGACGACGAATCTCCGGCGAAAATGTATTTGCCTCCGGGAGAAGCCGCGCAGGAATACACGGAATCGTCGCAATCGCAAATCGGGCCGGGTTTTCCTGCTTTCGTAAATACGTATACTTTGTCGTCACCCGTGCCCGCATACACGTCATCGGCTTCTTGCCAACCGAACAAAACCGAGCCCTTTGTTTTTGCCTTCCATTCGACTTTGCCGTCTTTCCAAGAGTATTTGGTCACGCCGTCCGAATGCCCGTGATAGACGCCTTTCTCGTCGCCGCGCACCATCCAGCCGCTCGATCCCGTGCTTTGCTTGCGCCAATTCGTTTCGTTTTCGTGGTCGAACACGGCAATGCCGCCGTTGTCGTCGGATACGCAAAGTTTGCCGCGGTAAATATCGAGCCAATAGATGTTCACGTTGGCCGCGATTTCGTACGCCAAACGCGGAACGTGCCCGCCGAGATCGTACACGTTGCCGTCGTCGCATCCGGCATAACGCCAATCATCGTCCGCAATGAGGCATTTCACTCCGTCGGGGAGCTTGTATTGCTGCTCGACGGTTCCCGCCGCGGTTACCGCATACACCGCGCCCGCTTCATTACCCACCCAGCACAATTTCTTGTCGATGAAAATGCCGAAAGCCGACGAACCCGACGCGAATGTCCACAAAACCGGCGCTTGTTTCGCCGTCGACGGCGTACTCTTGATCGCGCGTCGCGTGACGGCCCGCTTTTGCCGCTCGCCTTGCACCGCGGGCGCATAACCTTTTTTGGTTTTCTCGCCGATCTTCTTTTTGGCGAATGCTTCCGCTTCCGCCGCCGAACCGAATTTCTGCTCTTGCTTTTGCCCCGGATCCCCAATGCGACCATAGCGAATCGATACTTTGGTTTTATCGACGATCACTTCGTAAAACTTATGCGAACCGCCGCCGTCTTCGGACAATTCGAGGTACGTCCGATTTCCCGCCGCAGCCGGTGCCACAGGCGCGGGCGCAGGAGCCGCCGCAGGCGCAGGAGCAGCCGCGGGCGCAGACGGAGCGGCAGCAGCCGCACGCGTACGCTTGGGCGCAGGTGCAGCCGCGCGTTTGGCAGCGGGAGCCGCCGCGCGTTTGGCAGCGGGGGCCGCCGCGCGTTTACGCGTGGAACCCGCCGGGGATGCAGTGGTTGCGCGGGACGAACTCGACGAACTTGCGGAGCGTTTTGTGGCCATGGTCGTATTCCTCGATCGCAATACGAAACCACAGATCACTCGCCGTTGTCATCAAGGAAGAAATGATTTCTCGACCGCGGCATAATCCACGGGCACATCGAGACGCGCCAGAACCGAATAAAATCCAAACTGCAATCGGTTCATGAACAGCATGCCCTCGGGCATCGGGACAAACGATCCATCATTGTGCCGTAACGTTTCGGTGCCCGCGTCTTTCATCTGCGCCACGAGCGTCGCGACATATTCGCGCGTAATGCGATACGGCGACGAGAATTGCGGTTCGAAGGCTTTGCGCAAATACCCCAGAACCCGTTTTTCATGCGCACCCCCACGCGTCTCGAGCATCAGTTTTCCCGCTTCGGCAAACGCCGCCTCATTCCGCTCGCACGCCGCGCGATGCAATCGCCGCGCGACCGGCTGCCGCTTCGCCGGAATCGTCTGCACACAACCGAAATCCAAAAACACCACGCGCCCGTCGTCCTGGAAAAAATAATTCCCGGGATGCGGATCGGCATTGAACATGTCCCCTAGGAGCGTCCCCTTGTACACGAATCGCCATAAGGTTTTACAAACCTCGATCCGCTCTTTCTCGGACAAACGACTCGCGTCGTCCAATGAACCGCCGCGCATGAATTTCGTCGTCAACACGCGCCGCGCCGTATGCTCCGAAAATACATGCGGAATGAGGATCTGTTCGTCCCCTTCGTGCACCTTGGCGAATGCGATTTGCCGCTCCGCTTCCGTGCGGTAATCGAGCTCTTCCCGAAAACGCGCCCGAATCTCTTCCAAAACATTCTTGGAATCGAGCCTGCGCGTGCCCATCATCGACAAGGCGCCTTCCACGAGCCCCGCATTTTGCAGATCACTCTCGACCGCCTCCGCAATGCCGGGATGCTGCACTTTCACGGCGACTTCCTGTCCGTCCGGTAAAACCGCGCGATGCACCTGGCCGATCGATGCGCTCGCGACCGGCACGTCGTCGAATTGCGCAAACAAACGATCCATCGGCGCCGACAATTCGTTTTCAATCAATTTCTTGATCGCCTCGGGCGACGACCGCGGCGCCTGCGCCAACAAAGTCTTCATCGACGCCTGATACGCATCCCGATGCTCCTCCGGGACCAAACCGTCGATATACCCCGCCATCTGACCGACTTTCGCCGCCACCCCACGCAAATTGCCCAGAATCTCCGCCGCCCGCTTCGCCGCATCCGTCGAGTCGCGCGATAACAACATCGACGAACCCGTACGTGCACCAAGTTCGGCAAGACGAACCAAACGACCCAAACGACCGGCGGGGAGTTTTTTGTCGGAGGACATGCGAGGTAGTGGCGAGGGAATTAACGCAAGCGACAGCCGATGTCGACGGCTTGATCGACCTTTGCTTCGGACAGTGTCTTCGTGTCGACCTCGACTTGAACGCGGATGTTGACGGTTCCGCCGACGGTCATGCGTGTCACTTGGCGCAGGATGGTCCCGACAACCCCGGAAATCCGCGAACCAATGGCCGAAGCGCCGAGTTCGCTGCACGCGACGGCGCCTTTGAGATCCATTTTGGCGACCGCCGAGAATCCATCGCGCACCGCATTGCCTTTGCCTTCGAGATGCAACGCTCCAGCATCCACCGTCGCTTTCGGGAAGCGCACTTCGCTCAAGTCCGGAAGCACTTCGAACGTGGTCCCCAGCTTGGTCGTCTTTCCAAACACGATGCCGTCGAGCTCCCTGGGATGAGGCGGGACCCAACCGTTCAGGACAAACGCACCGGTTCCATGATGCGGCGTCGACGGAAGCTGCCCGTCGAGCGTGAACGTGACCGATCCTTCCACCGTCGACCCCGAGAGCCCCTTTGGAATCGGCAAAGAAAACGCCCGACAAACATCGTCGATCTTTTGCGCTTCGAACGAAACCGTCCCCTTGAATGGAACGGCCGCCGCATCGAACGTCAAATGGATGACGGGTTTGTCTGAGAGCGTTAGGCCAAACCCCATGTCGACCTTGTCGTCTTTCGTTCGGTGAAACGACAGCGCCCCGAACTTCGTTTGTCCCAACCGAACTGTTCCCTCGAACGCGAAGTCGCCATCGCCCGGGCTCTTCACGTCGCCCGACAACGCCACGACGGGATTGTCGCGATCGCCGTAACGAATTTCCCCGGAAAACAAGATCGGAAGACGCACGCTCTTTTCGTGAGCTTTGGCAAAAGACAAGAGCCTCGGCTGAAGCTCCTCCGACGCACCTGTCAGGTCGACCGAACCGCCTTTGCACTGCACGCGCTGCGGCTCCGTGTCCTGAAGATCCACGACGAGTTCGTCGCAACGAACATCCACATTCGAAATACCCACGAGGTGAATGGACGCGCGTTGCAGGGTCACGCGATCGGGGATGATGGAGAACTCGGTGAAATCGAGCTCGAACCCGCGCGCCAGCGCTTCACGACGAATGTACCAATTGACGAAGGGTTGATACCCGAGCGCGGCGCCCACGCCCGCGATGACGACAATCACCAGGACGGCGATCGTGATCCTGAGCCAGGGTTTGTCTCGTTTAGGTTCGTCCGGGGCGTTTTTCGGAGGAGCGGTCGGTTCATCCGTCGGTTTGTCCGGGATCGTCTCCGCAGGCTTCGCCGGACCACCCGCCGGTTCGTCCGGGATGGTGTCCGCGGGCCTCGCCGGCTCACGCGCAGGTTCGTCCGAGATGGTGTCCATGAGCCTCCATCGCTAGCATCTTCGCGGCTTACAGGCGACTCATCGGCGGCGGAGGCACGGACTTGGGTCGAGCTTCTTCGGGCAGAAGTTGACGCAAGTGCCACGCCTGCATCGCGCTGCGCGTCTCGGCATCCCGAAGCGCCAGCTGCACGCGGCCCATGATCATCGCGGGAGCGACGATCAAGAACAACGTGCCGAACGTGAGCGCACACAACGTTGGAATCTCGGGAAAAGACACGCCTTGCGGCAGGATCAACAACGCGCCGTTTTCAAAAACGTACGAACGCGGAATGATCCCGAGCAACTCGAGGACCAGCGGACCGAGAACGGACAAACACCCCGTGCCGATGATCATGCTTCGGAAACGCCACGAATTCGTCATCGAGAACGAGAACGTGAAGATCGAGATGATGAGCGGCGTGAAAAACAACGGGCCGAACGTTCGGCCGATCAGGGTGAGCGCCACGATGTTGAAAAAGTAGGCGCCGAAGCCGAATCCATGCAGTCGCGGGACTTCACTGCTTTGAGCTGCAAGCAATTTGAGCGCCGACGCGATCGCGGTCAAACCCACGACCGCCAACAAGTACGCGTAACTCGTCACGCCCATCCACAACGAGAGCGGCACCATGAGCACCAGCGACGTGATGTCGAACTTCACGCCGTCACGAAGCGCCAAGCGCAATCGCGCCAAGCCGTGCATCCGCACCTCCGCTTTGGCTTCCGTCGGAATCTCCACCGTCGGCGCGGTGACGATCTCCGTCAGAACGCGCATCGCTTCGGTGTTCGTCGGGTCAAACGCGAGCGCCTGGCCGACCTCCCGCATGGCTTCGCGACGAGCTTCCGCCACGTCGGCTCCATGCTCAAGGGCCCGTTGAGCCGCCGCGGCAGCCGCACGAGCGTGCGTGATCGACAAACCTTTGCGCACGGTGACGTCGGTATCGCCGTGCATGAAATTCTCGAGCGCGCGTTGCATGTCGCGCGCGGACGCAAATCGATCCTTCGCTTCGAGCGCGGTGGCTTTGACGCAAATCCCTTCGAGCGCCATCGGGATTTCCAAGTGCGGCGTTCGGACGGACGGACGAGCATCGACGCCGTTGAGCGTCGCCATCATCATGACGTTCCAGTTGTCTTTTGCGTGCAGCGTCTCGAGCGTGAGGATTTCGAAGAGAATCGCGCCGAGCGAATACACATCGGATCGACCGTCGAGCGCCGCGACTTTGCCCATCGCCTGTTCGGGCGACATGTAGCCGAAGGTGCCGAGGATCTTGCCTGCCGCTGTTTTGACGTCGTCTTGCACGTCTTCGAAATCGAGCTGTTCGTCGACGGCGTCTTTGCGCAATTTCGCCAGGCCCCAATCGAGCACATACACTTCGCCGAAGTCTCCGAGCATCACGTTCGACGGCTTGAGATCGCGATGCAAAACGCCGCGGGAATGCGCGAAATCAACGGCGAGACAAACGGAAGCAAACGCTTTCAAAAGCTTCGTGCGCGAATAGTTTTCGACGATCTCGGGATCTTTGTGCCGTAATCCCTTGATGATCTGCGACAAGGTCAAACCGCGCAGACACTTCATCGTGAAGTACGTCGATCCACCGGCATCCGTGGCCAAATCGTACACGGGCACGATCGACGGGTGTTCGAGCTGCCCTTGCACCCGCGCTTCGCGCAAGAACCGCGCGCGGACTTGAGGTTCGGCCTGGAACATCGGCAGGATGACTTTTCGCGCAACATCGCGGCCGATACGCGTGTCTTTGCACAGATGAACCTCGCCCATCGCCCCTCGACCGATTTGCCGTTTGACGATGTAACGCTCCTGCACGGCGTCCTGAGCGTCCGTGGTCGGATCGACCGGAGGCGGCATGGAATAGGAGCGTGCAGGCGGTACGGAGGGGATTTTATGCGTTTCCGCGTTGCTGTTCCCTTCGGGAATCGATTCGTCGAAGAGGTCAGGTTCCGGGGGGCGCGGAGGGCGCATCATGGGTGCAAGCAAGCCCGAAACGAGCGGAAGGGTCAACGATCACGTGGGGGACGCGCGTGACTCCACGAATTCCGCGGGGATTTCGGCGAAAACGCCAAGGTGCGTCAGTCCGAACGACCGACGTTACTTCTTCGGTTCGGGGCAGTTGATCATCCAGCGGACGCCGTACTTGTCCGCGAATGACCCGAAGTAGGAACCCCAGAACATGTCCATCATCGGCATTCCCACCTTGCCGCCTTCCGAGAGCGCCGCGAAAAGGCGATCCGCCTCGGCCCGCGTATCCGGTTCGAGATTGATGCTGACGTTGTTCCCAAGCTCGAGCTTGTGGCCCATGGATTCGAGGGTGTCGGTACCCATGAGCACGTGGCCGCCCGTAATGGGCAGCTCGATGTGCATCACGAGGTTTTTCTCGGCGTCGGTCAACGTGGGCATGCCGGGGCCCGCGGGCACATCCCCCATGCGATGAATCGGCCCGGAAAGCTCGGTTTGAAACGCTTTCTTGTAAAAGCCGAAAGCTTCTTCTGTTTTGCCCGTGAAATTGAGATACGTGCTGGTCCTGGCCATTGCCGACTCCTCCCGTTTCCTTCACTTGTGTGGTCTTCAGGTGTTTGTCCCAACGTCTCGTAGAATGACTTCCACGTTGTTATGACAAACGGCGTACGCCTTTTATCGCGCGCCCCGACGAACGCAAGAAGAAATTTTCCGTCCCGACAAACAGGGAACAATCGCGCTCCCGTCGGTCGCAACAATGGCCCATTGTCAACGAATATTTTTGGTTCGGATGGCGAATGCGGCGATCCCCTGGAAACGAAAGGTTGTCGACAAACGAGCGTCAAGAAGCCGGCTGTGCCCGAAAAAGGTATTTCGTCGTTCCCGTGAATGGTGTTTCCTTGGAGGTACTCACGCACGAGGTACGACCGATGAGCTACGACATTGCAACTTACGCGCGCAATTACGAACGTATGGTGGGACATCAGATCAGCTACCGCGAGATGGTATGCAACCAATTCGTGCTGGCAGTTCTTCGTGGAACGGTAGCGCCTCACATTCCGAACATGCGCGCCGATGAATTCTTGCATTCGCCCCATTTCCAACGAGTCGACTCGCCGCGCGCGGGCGACCTCGTTCATTGGCCGGGACATATCGGCATTGTGCTCGATCCGGATCACGGCATTTTCATTGGTTCGCAAACGTCGACGGGTGTTGCCGAATCGAACTACAAGCACGGTTACTGGCACGGCGAGTATAACGGCAAATCGCCGGATTACTTCCTCCGCTTCATCGGCTGATCGCGAACGCCGCCGGTATCTTCCCCTTCTTCGACCAGGCTCGCTTTCGTCTCCCGCAAGGCCTGCGACCGCTCACCCTTTCTTCCAAACCGACAAACTCGCGGATTCGCCACGACCCATAGGCCCGGCGCAAGCCGAACGTGCATGCCGAGATCTCGTGCCCTGACAAACGAGAGGCTTCGCAGCCCGGACGCATACCGGGACAAATTCCCGCTCGGATCGCGGAAGTGAAAATGGGCTTGGACAATGTGTTTGTCATTGTGTAGGGTGCGCCCATGGAAAAACCGAAGATTGGTTCAATGGGGTGGATGGACATCACGGTACCGGATGCGACGTCGCTGAAGGATTTTTACGCGGGTGTCGTCGGGTGGGAAGTCAAAGCGATCAGCATGGGTGAGTACGACGATTACGCGATGAAAGGCGGGGACTCGGCCGTCGGGATTTGCCACGCTCGCGGAAAAAACACCGGAATACCTCCGGTATGGATGCCTTATTTCGTCGTAGCCGATTTGGATGCGTCCCTCGCGGAATGCGAAAAACGTGGCGGCACGCGCGCGGGTGAAATTCGCAGCTTCGGCCCTGAAGCGCGTTATTGCTGTATTCGCGACCCGCAAGGCGCGTATTGCGTGCTGTTTCAGGCGTGAGGATTCGCGCTTGATTGCCATTGCCTAACCAATCGCTCGGCCTGATCGCCGCGATTTACGGCAAAACGACTTCCCCGCCGCAAAGTAGTTTTCCCTTCGCACGTCATTGGGCATAAGGCTCCCTGCAACGGCAAATTTTGCTTGCCCACGCAGATTCTGCACATGCCGACGTCGCGAATACCCGCTGAAGCTCGCGATTCGCCACGAAACGTGATTCGGCGCTCGATTGGCACGTTCTCTGCTCTTCGATGCGTCGGAAATCTCCGGCAATGGATACATCATCTTCTGAATCCGCCCCCTCTGTTTTCGATCGCGTCGCCCGAAAGCTCGGTCCGAATGCCTCGTTCGTCATCAACCTCGCGGTTTTTCTTGGATTGGGATCGCTGTTCCTCGGGGATGTGATCCGCAAATGGCGCGATGGGAAATTCGATTATGTCGAGGCTTCCTTTGCCATTCAAACGACGGTTTTTCTTGGTTTCATATTGGTTCGTCGTCCTTCCAAAGGCGTCGATCCGGATCTTCGTAATCAGCTCATCGCGATGATGGCATTTGGTTCGGGCGCGTTGTTCGTCACCGAGCCGCGAACGGAAAATGCGTCGCTGCTGCTCGCGGCGAAAATCACGATGCTCGCGTCGAACATCCTGGGCCTCGGGACGATCCTCAATTTGGGTCGTAATTTCGGCATTTTGATCGCCATCCGCGGCGTCGAAACACGAGGCTTTTATTCCATCATTCGTCATCCGATGTATTTCACGGATATTCTTTTGCGCGTCGGCCTGGTACTGCAAGTCCCCGCGGCGCTGAATATCTTCCTCGCCGTCGCTACCGGCGCATTGTATGTCAAACGCGCATTGCTCGAAGAAGCGTTCTTGTCGAAAGATCCCGCGTACAAGGAATACATGCAGCACGTGCGTTATCGATTCCTTCCCTTCATTTTCTGAGGCTCACGATGCTGCTCGGACCCAAATCCGTATACCTCGATCACAATGCCACGACGCCCGTTGCATCCGACGTGCAAAAAGCAATGGCGGACGTGTTGCAACATTCCTTCGGCAATCCTTCTTCGCTGCATACGCTGGGTCGCAAAGCGCGAGGTCAGGTGGAGACGGCGCGAGCATCCGTCGCGAAGCGCCTTGGTTGTCCAAGCAAAAACATTCTGTTTACATCGGGCGGAACCGAAGGCAACAACGCCGTCATCAAAGGTGTTTTTCTTGACGCACGACTTCGCAAAGGTTTTGCCGGGCATATCGTCACGTCGAGCATCGAGCATGATTCGATTCTGGGGGCCGCGGCGCAAGTGGAGCAGCTGGGTGGATCGGTTACGTACGTGCCCGCGCAACGAGATGGATTGATCCGCGTGGCGGATGTCGAAGCGGCCTTGCGCGACGATACGGTGCTCATTTCGATCATGCACGCAAACAATGAGACGGGGGCGATTCAACCGATTGCGGAAATTGCGGCATTGGCGAAAAAGCGCGGCATCACCATGCACACGGATGCCGTGCAGAGTTTCGGCAAGATCCCTTTTACGGTGGATGAATTGGGATGTGATTTTCTGACGCTCACAGCGCACAAATTGAATGGCCCCAAAGGCGCGGGGGCGATTTACATTCGCGAAACATCGACGTTTTTCCCATTGCTCTCCGGCGGAGACCAAGAACGAGCGTTACGAACGGGCACGGAAGGCGTGGCGCAAATCGTCGGCCTGGGCATCGCCGCCGAATTGGCCGGCGATCGAATGCACCGTGAGCTCGAGCGATTGTGGGACGTTCGGCGGGAATTCTTGCAAGCCTTGCGGAAAGTTTGTCCCAACGTCATCGTGCACGAAGCCCCCGATGCGCATCAATTGCCGGGAACGCTGAATCTTGCTTTTCCCGGACACGAAGGCATTACTTTGCTCGCGGGCCTCGATTGCTGGGAAATTGGTGTATCGATCGGTTCGGCCTGTACAGCCGATCGAATTGCCCCGTCGCATGTGCTTTTGGGTATGGGCATCGATCAACGCGAGGCGCTTTCGACGATTCGCATGAGCATGGGAACGACGACGACGGCGCGTGATATGCGGTATGTCGTCGAAGTGCTCGAAAAGATCGTCGGGCATGCCCCGAAGG
>WBZU01000450.1_pt1 | contig 35387 bp, 28 predicted proteins | sample 5204311 | NCBI WGS metagenome assembly WBZU01 (sample SAMN12344359, study PRJNA552823) | activated sludge metagenome | biome: Activated sludge suspended growth; feature: Nitrification reactor; material: Wastewater; isolation source: activated sludge from nitrification reactor of wastewater...
TGCACGTATGGGCGCATGGAACGACGGCATCGGGCGTGCCGTTTCTCGAAATGGAACTGCTCGAAGGCGAAGACTTGGCGCGGCGGATCGAGCGGGATGGGCCGATGTCGCTGCACGACGTGGCCAGACTCGTCAGCCAATTGTCGCGAGGGCTCGGCAAAGCTCATACGTTGGGGCTGGTGCATCGAAACGTGAAACCATCGAATATTTTCTTGGTGCCGGCGGATGGATCCTTCGACGCCAAAGTATTGGATATTGGTTTGTCGAGTGGTTTCGAGCCGGCCATGGGCGGGCGAATTCCTACAGGATCCAAAGCCGAAATGGCTCCGCCCGCGCATGCCAGTCCGGAACAAATTTTCGGGGTGAAAGAAGTCGATTTTCGCGCCGATTTGTGGGCGATCGCCATCGTCGCGTACGAGGCTTTGACCGGACGAACTCCTTTTCGAGCTGAAAACATCGAAGCATTTTCCAAAGTCCTCGAGGAAGGGACGTTCGATCCGCCGTCGCGAATCGTGCCGTCGATTCCCGCGTCGGTCGATGCTTGGTTTGCCAAAGCATTGCAGCGGGATCCTTCGGCCAGGTTTGGCGGGGCGAAAGACTTGGCCGATGCATTCGCACGAGCGGCGGGGATCGACCCGCATGAACGATTAAATAGGCCATCCTTTGCGCCGCCGGTCGCGGGCGGGCGTGGGGCCCTTCACTCCGTGCCGGATCTCGGCGTCGGCCGTGTTTCCGTAACGGGTTTGTCCGCAAAAGACGTCGCTCCCGAAGGCGTGACCGTCATCGCGGCGAGTCCCAAATCACGCTCGTCGTCGTCGGTGCTGATGGCCGTTTTGGTGATGATCGGACTGGGAACGGTGATTGCGGGATTGATGCTGATGCATCGTTGAAGCGCGGAAACTCAGCGCACTTCGAATCCCGGCGCGCCGCGAGTGCCGACGGGTAATGCGCCGACGAGTCGAATCATCGTCCACACCGTACCGGCCAATTTGCGCAATTTCGATTGCCCCACACGCTCCTGATAATCGATGGGCATTTCCACGACGCGATAACCGCATTTCGCCGGAAAGAGCAACGTATCGATCGGAATCGCGTCGCCTTCGCCATCGAAATCGAATGCGCGAATGACGCTCGCTCGATAGGCGCGCATGCCGCTGTGCACGTCGCACGTGGGAACGCCGTGCATCGCATGCGCCATTGCGGCGAAACTACGATTGGCGATGTAGTTTGGCAGGGGCATTGCTTCGGGTTTGGTCCGCGTGCGAGCGCAATTGACCACGTCAATGCCTTCTTCTTCCACCATTCTCCGTAAAACCGGGATGTAGTTCGTCGGATAGGTGAAATCGCAATCGAGGTAAATCAACAAATCGCTTTGCGCGGCGGCTTCGTACATCAGCAGTTCCATCGCCGGCCCGTGGCCTCGAGGAGGAACCTGACGCAATACGCGCGCTCCAAGCCTTGCGGCGATTTCCGGGGTTTCGTCTTTCGAACTGTCGACGCAAAGGATCTGGGCATCCGGCGCGACTTGCCGAATTTCCCGAATCATCGCTTCAATGCTCTCTTTTTCATTCATCGTCAGCATGCCGACGGTGAGACGCATTTTCCGCGGACGAAACGGTTTTCGCGCAATGAATACGTGCTGAAATGCCAATAACTCGGGCGCTCGAGCGGCGACGACATCTTCGACCGGACGAACCAATCCTTGATAAACCTTGTAAGGCAAGGACTTGCGCATGCTTTCGGGATCCGAAGTCGTCGTTCCGAGCGCCGTCGTCGCCGACAAAACGAGGTCTTTGGCCGCGCGAACGACCATCGGGTTTTGCTCGGTACGCAGCACTTCGAGGCCCGCGCTTTCGATCATGCGTTGCCCGGATTCACGCGTGAAAAACCGCAAGTGCGTGTCGTCGAGAATGCCGCTCTTGGTGTAGTCGAATCGGCCGCGCATCAGGTTGAGCCGAATGGGCCAGGCGGCGATGTTCGGCAGAGAAACAAGGGCCTGACCATCGTCGCTCAAGTACGGGAGTAGGCGCCGAAGGACTCCGACCGGATCGGGGACGTGTTCGAGCACGTCGGCGAAAAGCATCAGATCGAAGGTTCGTCCTTCCAGACCTTTGCGGACGGCTTCGTCGCTCGTGATGTCGATGGAGAGGACTTCGTCGAGGCGTTCTTTGGCGCGAGCCCGTGTGGCCTCGACAATCTCGATGCCGGTGACCCGAGCGCCTTTTCGCTTTGCGGCAAGGCCGTTCAAGCCTACGCCGCAACCCACGTCGAGCACGGTGCGTGGTCGTCCAAGCGCGCTGATGAGCGCGAGGTTTTCTTCTTCGACCGTGTACTTCACGTCGCTCGACGCGAAGGATCGATCGGCACTGGAGGACGTCTCGGTCACGCGCGGCTACCTACCACGATTTGCCCATGCCGCGTTGAACTCGCGAATGGTCTCGTCGGTTTTGGGGTTGTGGAGCATTTTGCGAAGGATGGTCGGGGTGACCGTGACGATGTGCGAGCCTTGTTCCAGGGCTTCGTTGACATCCATCAAGTGCCGCACGGAGCCGACGATGATTTGAGCCCCAAGTTTTTCGCGATCGAGTTGTGCGCGGGTTGTCGCGATGATCGGGCGTACGTCGTACCCCATGTCGCGCACGCGTCCGCTGAAGATCGACACGTAGGTGCCGCCCGCGAGAGCCGCCAAGTAGGCTTGGTTGAAGTTCATCAAGCAGGTGACGTTCGTCGCGATGTTGATCGCGGCAAGGGCATGCGTGACGCGTAAACCCGTTTCGCTGAACGGTACTTTGATGACGATGCGTGAAGGCGCCCAAGCGTGATAACGCAGGGCTTCCTCCATCATCGTTTCTTCGGTTTCGCTGGTGAGTTCGACCGAGACAGGCCCGATGGACACGGCGATGACTTCGCGAATGCGTTGTTCGAGGTCTACATTGCCGGCTTCGCGCGCGATGATGAGCGGGTTGGTCGTGACGCCCTTGACCACACCCCAAGCGAAAATATCCTTGATTTCACGCGGGTCCGAACTGTCGAGAAAAAGCATGCGTACCTTCTGCCGTGGACGAGCGGCGCGAAGGATAGATCATTCTGTCCGGAGGGCGAGAAATTTGAGCGGCGGGGTATCGGAGGTGCAGGGATGCCGATCGTCCCTGTCAGAGCTTCATTTCGGTTCGGTCAACGTATAGTCGATGTTGCCCGCTTGGACGCCGCGCCAGATGCCATTGGCCGTGAACGTTTGTCCAGTCAACTTTGAATACCCCGAGATGGTGTAGGGAACATCGAGCTTCGTCATGCTGATGGCGGCTTTCGAGTAGACCCGTTTGCCCGGAGGAACGACAACGGGCATGTTGTAGGATCGCGTGTCTTCACGGGACTGGTTTGTTCCATACGTCCAGGTGTTTGTCGTGGATGCACTGATCGTGATCGAGCCTTGAGCGAAGACGGGGGTTCCGAAGTTTTTCGTTCCCGAAACGCCGAAGCTCAGGCTGTGTTGATGTTCGAAGCTCGATGACTCCGTGGCTTTGCGGGTGAATACCGCCGTCATGGTTTGTGTCGAGCTCGTGTCGTTGAACACCGAGGCTTCGCTGATGAATTCAGGCATTGTGGCGGCCAAGCCGGAGCTCGTGTGAAACTGGAGGGACGTGATTTCAATGTTTTCCGGGATGAGCATCCATTGTTGTCGGCCGGAATAGTCGTCGGTGGTCCACAAGTCGACGCGGCTGCCGTCACCCGCGCAACTGAGCAACACGCGCCCGGTATTCACGCCGCCTTTGACGCGCACGTGAAAAGCGCCCAATTCGAGCGGTTCGAGGATCCAGCGTTGGCGTCCGGAGTTGTCGTCGGTGGTCCACAAGTCGACGCGTGCGCCATCGCCCCCGGTGCTCAAAAGCACTCGGCCGTTGGTTACGCCGCCCAGAACGCGAATGTTGTAGGTTCCATCGGACAATTTTTCGAAACGCCATTTCTGACGGTTCGAATCATCGTCGATGTTCCAAAGGCTGACTTCACCAATGCCATTGGTGCTCAGCAGACGACGATCGTTGGAGATTCCACGATAAACTTGGACGTTGTAAACAACGCCGGGAACAGGCTGGGAAGGTAGAGGCATTGTTTCAATGTTCAGGAAGCGGGCTCGACTGTCAAGCCGTCAACGCTGGGGCGTCGACAATTGTCATGGCGCGTATACGGGCGCGCGTGACATGGCCCAGAAAAACCAATGTACGGTTCAGGCGCGTCGATGGAGAGGATTCAAGATATGCCGCGCCAAACTGTCGATACGGGCGGCGGAGGCGTCCGGGCGAATCATGGGGATTTCGTCGAATCCTGTTTTGACCGGGCACATTTCGCAGCGGCCGAGGTCGAAAATCAGTCCCGCCTGCATTCCGGCACCTCGAGCAGCCAATACATCGACCGAGGCGTCGCCGATCATCCAGGACTTGGCCGGATCGAGGTTCAGTTTTTCAATCAATGCGATCAGCATGCCGGGATGAGGTTTTCGACACGTGCAATTGCGGACCAACGATGCGTCGCCGCCCGGACCGCCTTCGGTATGGTGGAGACAAACCTCGACGGCTTCGATTCGCACGCCATGTTCGGCCAGGCGATCCACGACGGCCTGGTTTGTCCGGTTGATTGCTTCGAGGGACACTTGGCCTTTGGCCGCGCCCGGTTGATTCGTGGCCATGGCCAAGACGAACCCGGCGTCCTGCAACAGGCGCAACCCTTCCACGACGCCTTGGAAAAAGCGCACATGATCGGGATGAAAGGCGCTGACGACGGCGCCGAGCTCTTCATCGCGAACGAAGTCGATGAGCGTTCCGTCGCGATCGAGGATGATACCGGCGCGCTTGGATTGAGTGGACGGCATGACGAGGCGCCTCATAGCGCAAAGTCGGGCGGTGGGGTAGGGAATACGTGGTAAGGGCGGGTCGAGCGGATGCTTTGGCGTGTCCGGAGGCGAGCGGATGATCCGGCGTGTCTCGAGGCGAGCGGATGAGCCCGCGTGGTCGCTCGATGCGTTCATGATCCGGCCGTCGGCACGTTTCTCGACCGCGCGCATTGTGCGCCGTTGCCCTACAATCCACACGATCCCAACAACGTCTGGCGAAATCTTTGAATTACGGTGAAGGCTTTTTCGCTCCCCGTTCTTCCCGAAAAAGTCGCAACGCAAATTGCCCCGCCGGATGCGCCCGCAATTCTTCCACCATCACTTTCATTTTCGGAGGACAAACCTCGAGCGTCGGCAACGGTCCGCCATATTCCGCAGGCAACAGGATCACCGCCGCCAACGAAGCAAATGTGATATCCGCCGCGGTCAATCGATCGCCGACAAGATACTTGCGACCGTCGGACAAACGTTGCCCCACTTCATCGAAAATCCGTCGCATGTCGCGTAATGAGGAAATCTCCGTTTCGGGACTCATCCCCAACCTCCAGGCCATCAACATGCGGACGAAGCCGAACATCACTTTACCAATCAACATTTGATAACCCGGCACGTAATTCTCCAAAATGGAAAGCGCCAGGTTCTTGTTCGGCAAGAGCTGCACATACACCCATAAACGTGTCGCCGGACCAAGAATTTCGTCGAATCGCGCTTCGAGTTTCTCCACGTCGGTCCGATATGGTTCTTCCAGCGGAAACAGTTTTTGATCGGGCGCTGCAAACGTATCGAGGTAATGCAAAATGTCTGTTGAATCGTCGAATTTACCGCCGCGGGATTTCAACAATGGCGTGGTGCGTTTGCCCCCGCGCAACAAAGTCGCCGGTAAATGCAACATCGGCAAATGGGCTTCTTCCGTGTAATAAATTTCGAGCCGATCCAACGCCCACCGCGCTTTTTCGCAGTAGTGGCTCTGAGGAATCGTCACGAGCAAAAATGGTTCGTCCTTCGCTGCGGATTTCATGGCACCCCCGGCACAATGGAACGATGATATCGATGGGAGGGGGCTCGTGTCAATCGCTCATGCTCACCGTTTCTTGCAGGCCGGTGCTCTCACGCGCCTCGCTCGAACGCGACAGGAAACTGTCCCAAGAATTCCTTGGCATCGTCGTCGAACTCCGGCATCATCTCCCGGCTCTCCCCGAGGTTCGCTCATGATCCGCTCCGCATTGCCGGTCGTCGCCACGCTTTTTATCGCTTCCGGCGTTTTCGTGACGCATCACGCGCACGCGTGTTCGTGCTCGCCCCCGCAGCCGCAGTTGCTCGCCCCGATGCACACGACAAACGCTCCGACGAGCAGTCACGTACGTATCGTTCTGCCCAAGTACCTCAAAGGCCGGCTGGTCTTGCGTCAACACCTGGGCGCGGAAGTTCCTTCCAAATTGGTCGAAAGTCCCATGTCGAGCATCAGCCACATTGACCTCATTCCGGAAAAACCTCTCGCTCCGAATACGCGTTATGAAGTGGCGTTGGTTCGTCCCGAGCAACATCCCAGCACGCTCGTTTTCGGCACATTTGCAACCGGACAAACGGTCGATACCCAGGCCCCGTCCGCTCCGAAAATCAAAAGCACCGTGGTCAATGGGCACCGCTGGAGCACCATGACGAGTTGCGCCGTGAATACACCGTGGATCGAAATGACCTTGCAAACGGCTGTCGATCCAGCTCGTGATGACGCGCAAATGTTGTACGGAGTGTGGGCATCGAATGGGCGAGGGGTCGTCGATCTGAATGCGCCGCCGACCGCGTTCATTCAGGAAGAAAAAGGAAAACTCAAATTAGGACGTCTTTCGTATTGCGATTTCGATGAATTTCCCCTGCCCACGCAAGGTTCGTTGACGCTCGCCGTCGCCGCGCTCGATGAATCCGGCAATCGCAGCGCGGTGCAACGTGTAACGGTGACCATGTCCAAACCCCGGGAAGCGCAACCATGAAATACCTGCTGCTCGCCGGCGGTGCCCTGATCCTCGCCGGATGTGGTCCGTCCGTGCCACCTCCGACAAACTCGACCGCCGTCGTCATCCCGAAACCTCCGAACTCCGCAATCCCCGATGGTCCGTTGGAAGCGCCGGAGGTGATTGTACCGGTCAAACCTCGAATGCAGATCGCCATCGGTGATTCGTGGGTTTGTCTCCGACTGGATACGTCATTACGTTGTTGGTCGCGAGCCAAATCGGTGCCGACGCCCATTGTGACGTTGCCGCCCATCGCCGATATTGGAAACGTCGTCGATGTGGCCGTCGGAATGAGGCACGTTTGCGCGGTGAATGACGCCGGGCTGGTGTATTGCTGGGGCGAAAATTCGCTCGGACAACTTGGAGCCCGCCGCGTCGAAGAACGCATTGATTCGCCCGTGCGTGTCGAAGGGCTCGAAGGCGCCGTCGCGATTACCGCGGGAATGATGCATTCGTGCGCTTTGCTGAAAGACGGCCGCGTGAGCTGCTGGGGCTGGAATGCTCTCGGACAAACCGGCGGCGACGCCGAATATACCCGCGACGCTCGGGAGCTCGTGGTGGCGCAAGAAGTCGCGGGAATTTCGGGAGCAACCGCCGTCGCCGCCGGACGAGGTCAATCGTGTGCGATGTTGAAAGCCGGCGTCTATTGCTGGGGCGAATCGATGCTCAGATCGCAAGCGACGCCGCGCGGATATCGCGACAATCGAGCGTACCCGGTCGAAGAGCTCGCCGAGCTGAAACAATTCGCGTTCAACGAGGAAACGGCGTGCGCTCTGTTCAAAGACGGCCACGCGGGATGTTGGGGATCGGGCGTGTTCAGCCTCGTTCCCGGCCGGCCATTACATGCCGACAGCCCATTGACGTTGATGTTGCCCCCGGCCAAAACACTGGTTGTCGGGAAATACCACGGATGCGCCATTTTGCAGGACGGGCGAGTCACCTGTTTTGGCTGGAACAACCACGGCGAACTGGGACGACCGGCGAATGAGGATTACAATACCCACGAGGCGGAAATCGTGCCCGGTTTGCCCACGGACGTGACCGGTCTTTCCCTCGGTTCGGCCACGTCGTGCGCCATCGTTCGTAATACCGAACTTTGGTGCTGGGGAATTCCGCCGCACGAGGCTTGGGAGCACGGAGTCAAGGGGACGGCTCCGGTGCGTGTACCGATTGATTCTTGAATTTGGCGGGGGCGTGACGCGTCGATGATTCGATCCTTTTGCCGAAACCATCGCCAGGCCGAAGCGGGTTGGTCGTGCGAACAATGCCATGCCAAACTTTGTTTGGATTGCGTGGCGGAAAAAACGATTGAGAAATTATGCGTCGAGGTATGTGCGACGTGCGGCGAACGTGTCGCGCGTCTCGTGCATCATCGCGCGGAGATCGCGTCGTACGAAGCGCGTGTGCGGGCGAGCTGGCGGTATCCATTTTCGCTCGGCGGCATCGTGGGTATGGTGGCGATCGGCGTGCTTTTCATGATCGGTTCGATTGGTTTCCCCTATTTGGCGCTGGCTTTCGCCATTTTCTGGGGATTCATTTTCGTGCTGATTCAATCGTCGGCGCGCGGAGAAGACGACATCGGTCCCCCGGACTTCAGTTCGCTTTGGGAGAGCGTTCTCGCCGTGTTGTTTCGAGCATTCATGGCGACCACCGCTTCGTGGTTGCCGCTCGTGTGGTACGTTTGGACGGTAAAACCAACTTTCATGGGCGCGTTGACGAGTCCTCTGGTGTGGTTGTGCATCGTGTTCGGCGTGGTGTATGCGCCGATGGCCGTGATTGGTGCGGCCGTACGAACGCCGTTGTGGAAACTGCTCAATCCGGTGTGGATGGTGAGTTGCGCTCTGCGTCTCGGGCGTGATTATTGGTTTGCCGTGTTGACTTTGGGGTTTTTGACCGTGTTGCAAGGCGTCGTGGCATTCGTCGCCCTTCAGGTTTTGCGTATTCCGTTTCCGCTCGTTCCGGTGGCGATAGCCGCGACGCTCATGACCTACATTCCGTTTGTCATGGCGCGAGTGGTCGGGCTTTTGTTGTACGTTCGAGGTGACAAACTTGGGTACGGCGACGAAAACGATTACTTCGAACGCGCGCTCGTGGCGCGTCCGCGCGGTGCCGTTCCCGAGATCGACGTGGTCAAAGGCGATTTGCCGGAACTTTCGGCGAAAGAAAAGACTCAGCCCATCGACGTGGATTTCTGACCCGAGGAGTCCTCAGCGTCCGGCAAGCATTGACAACGCGATTCGAGGTTCCATGATCGGTCTTTATTTTGCGCTCGCTTTTGGTTTTACGTGGTCCGTGCAGCTTCCTGCGGTGCTCGCGCATTTCGGCGTGCTCTCCGGGCCGCCGGAGCAATACATGAATTTGGCGGGCCTCGGGTTGTTCGGTCCGATGATCGCGGCGCTCGTCGCGGCGCGTGTCGAAGGAGGAAAGGGCGGGACGGGGCGATTTTTCCGTTCGCTTTGGGTTTGGCGTGTATCACCTCTTTGGTATGCGATTGCGTTGTTTCTGCCCGCGGTGGGATACGTCGTCGTGCGGGCTAAGGCGGGATTTTTCGTGGAAGACGCCGGGCCGTGGCTTTTTCCTCCCGGGGATGCGCAAAGGGTGGCGGCGATGATCATCGCTCCGATCGGCGAAGAAATTGGTTGGCGCGGTTTTGCGTTGCCGCGTCTTCAAGCTCGTTATTCAAGATTGCAAGCGGCGATCATTCTCGGCGCGCTTTGGGGCCTGTGGCATTTGATGATGTATCTGATGGTCGGTATTTCGACGCCGGTTCTCGTGGCCTCGATCGCTTTTCTGATTCCGGGCAGTGTGCTCTTTTCGTGGATCTACAATCGATCCGGGGGCAGTACGCTGCTCGCGATTCTCGCCCACGCGGGCGTGCACTTGAACAATCCGAATCAGGTTTTGCCGGGCAATACGACGCCGTTTTGGATCAACGTCGCCGTGTACGTTCTGCTTGGAACAGTGGTATTGGCGGATCGCAAGGCGTGGACGACGCAGGCAAACGTTTCACGATGAATGGTCACGCGTGCAAGTCGGGATCGGTTGCTTTCTCCACAATGGCGACTTTGGCTCCGACGGGAAGTTCGTCGTACATCGCAATGATGTCCGGATTTGCATGGCGAATGCAGCCGTGAGAGACGTCTTCCCCCAAAGCTTCCGGGCTGATGGTTCCATGCAATTCTTCGCCGGAGCGTTTCCCGTTCGCCCAGGTCAAATCCAAGATTCGAGCGCCGAAAACCGGCCCGCCCCATAACTTTTCGCCCACTTCTTTCGCCGCCTCTTCATCGAGTTTGGCAGAGATGATCTTGAGGCCCGTCGACGTGGGTGTCGTCGCGGATCCGACGGCGTTCATGTAGACGCGGCGGAAGACGCCCTGTTTGTCATAAAGAAAGGTCCGATGTTCGTCTTTGACGACGAGCACGCGTAGACGCGTTCCTTTGAAGTAAGGCGTGGGAATATGTTGCGATTGGCCCGCGACACCTTCCAGAGGGGCAAGCTTGTCCAAGGCCGACATCGTGGCGGAATCAACGATACCCGTGGCGGTGACATCGGCGAACCATTTCGACGCGTGGGTTTGGAAATTCCGAACGGCTTTGGCGGTTTGCTTTCCGTAAATTCCGTCAGCCGTGTTCGGCAACAAAAACCCCATGTCGATGAACGCCTTTTGCACGGCTTTGACACCCGTGCCTCGCGCGCCCACCTTCAAGCGTTTGCCCGCGGCGACTCCGAGCAGCTGTTTGTCTTGCCGAAAACGTTCGAGCTCCAACGAAATGAGGGACGCCGGCGGCTCGCTTCTGACCGACGAAATCGGGGGATCTTCGTAGGGGTTCGTCTCGTCGATATGCCGGGGAAGATCGGGATCGGATTCGGGGGCGGTGGGCATTCGCCGATGATTTCAGATGCGCGCGATGAATGCAATCGTCGGCCGAAGCGGGCGAAATCAGTGAGCTGCGGGGGCGGATTGATGCTGCCCGCCGTGGGGCTGAGCATGATCGCCGCCGCCGTGATGGCTCGTGGCAGCGTTGTAAAGTGCCCCGACGAAGCCGCAAAAGACGACGATGGCAAAAAGAGTGGCGGTCACGCCGGGATTGTCGAGGGCCGGGTTGCCCGTTGCGTTGGAACTTGACATGCGCGCGACGTTAGCAGACGTCGAGGCGAAGCAAAAGAAAAAAATAAGGGTTCGTCATGTACATGAAGCGCCCCCGGCGGCGGCTTCAAATAAGCAAGGCAATTTCCGAAACAGTGGACGACGATACGCCGCAGCCGTAGGGAAATCCACCGCGACCACCAACGCCAAATCTTTGTGGCACCTGCAAGAAGCGTGGTACTTCCGTCCGAACAGGGAGTATGCTGCCGGGTCATGTCCAGCGATACGTTCCATATTCATGTCAACTCGATCGAGGGAGATCAGGTTGAGTTTCTCTGTCGAACAAGTACGGCGGGAGGGCTCAATGACTACGCCGTCACGCGGTCGTTCGCCCTGATGATCATCGATGACGGCATGCCTTACGTCGCAACGGGTAAAAAAGGGACGCCGTTGCAAGAGGAATTGCGGGCGATTGCGGGGGGCAAGACGCCGCCCATCTGGGAGTTCGGGTTTCACCAGGAACACGTGGCCAAGTTTGTCGCGGAATCGAAATTGATCGAGCGCATCGGGATCATCGCCGATGAGGAGCTTTGGAAAATTGGTCGATTCGAGCACGAAGACGAAGAGGGGCACCCATTGCATCAGTTTGTGTTGCGCGTACGGGTCACGGATCCGAAATGGCTCGAGGGGCTGAAAGTGGGCGCTTCGTACGGGACGACGGCGTTCGATGCGTGGTGGGCCGATCCGACACGGCAATCGAAAAAAGAACTGGCGATCATCGAGCGTCGAGCTAGTCGGTGGCTTTCTCCGGCCGCGAAAAAGAGAGCTGCGGAGAAGCTGGCCGCTGCGGAGAAGAAGGCCGCAGCAAAGAAAGCGGCACCGGTAAAGAAAGCCGCACCCGCAAAGAAAGCTGCGGCAAAGAAGGCTGCACCGGCGAAGAAGGCAGCCAAAACTTCAGTATAGGTTCGCCACAGCAACGCATCGAGCTTCCAAGCAAAGGCTCGAGCCATTGCGGCAAAGTGCCCACGGGTATCACCGCACGCGAAATGGGGCTTTGCCCCAAACCCCACGAGGGCTCCTCGCCCTCGACCCCGCAAGGGCCCAGGCCCTTGACCCGGGTATTGGTTTGTCCACTGCGTGGCCAAACCAAACACGTATCAGTCGGCAATGGCAGACATAAACCTGGTCGTTTCGGGTGCGAAGCACACGAAACGTATTGGTCCAGCGCTCGCTGGTCCGGGTCGAGGGGCGGATAGCCCCTCGTCGGGTCTGGGCTGAAAGCCCAGCGAAACGCGGTCACCGGCGAAGTTTGGCGCGCCAAAGTCGTAACGATGCCTGATGGTATGTCGGTACGAACCGCACGGCTTCGGGTAACGCCGGTCGAATTTGTTCGGCCAGAAAGAGCCACGTGCGCGCGACGAGGCGCCGGCGCGGATCGAGCTGCATGCCGAATGCATTTCGTAACGAATCCGGCAGCAAATAGGCGGTGATGAGGCGCATTTGGTCAAATGCCGGTTGCGTCCATGGCGGATGCGGTCCGAAGAGCTGTGCAGCTTGTTGTCGCGCCGATTCACCGACGAGCGGGGCCAACGATTCCGTCCGGCGAAGGATATAACTTTGCAGGTCGCGCCACGTCGTCGGACAGGTTTCAATAGGCAAACCAAATGCCGCCCAGAACGGTCCGAATTCACGCACCCAACGATCCTTCTCCTTGGTTTCGAGCGGCCGGATCATTGTGTCGTAAATCAAAACCGTCGTATCCAAGAGCGTTGCGCCAACCCAAAAAACGGCTTCCGGATCCAAGGCGTGGTAATGACCTGCGGGTTGTCCCGGTACATCGTCGAGCCGCCCGGAAATCTTCTTGTGAATTTCGTAGACGCGATGGGATATTTCCATCACGTCATCCACCGAATCGAAGATTACGCCGTACGCCGAGGTCATCGTGCGGATGAAGCGCCCCACCATATCGGTATGCACCACGCTGTGATCGCGGATCGCGTGCGCAACCGCGGGATGCGCCAATTGCATGAGCGCCGCTCGTCCTCCGCCCAGAAGCATCACGCTTTCGCGACCGCAACGCCAGCATTGACTCGCAGGCCCGAAAAAACCTTCGGCAGGGTTTTTCCCGTCCGCAAGATTGGCCATACGCTCCGCATGCGAACCATAACCTTTGAGCGACGTTGGCGGCGTCCACGATGACCAACGTTCTTTTTCGAGGTTGCATATCGGCGTGATGCCCCGTGAAGGCTCGTCGACCGTGTCCGATACACCGGCCCGGAATTTACGAATGAGTTCCGCGTGAAATGGGGAAGGGCAGTCGCGAGATCCATCGACCGGGAAAAGCGTCTTCGCCATCCGCTCGACGTCCACGGTCGTTTTTCGCGATGGCGGCATTCGATACAGATCGACAAACAGCGCGGCGATTTCCCGGCCAAACGTTTCCATCGCTTCGTTCAACCAAGGCTGGGCACGGGATCCCTCGTCGGCCAAAAGTTCGTCCATGAGCTGAAGCAGCCATTCGCCGCAATGAGGTGCTATTTCGCGCCGACGCGATAACGCGGAAAGCTCTTCGACGAGCCGCCGGGCTTTGGCCGATTGGACCCAATCGGGCCGCTCCATCGTCAGGCCATCCAGCATCCAGCGAATGGAACGCGCAATGGGACCCGGCGCGAGCGCCTCGAAAAAAGCCCGTTGCATCACGACATCCGCTCTGGCCAACCGGGATTGTACCGGCAGACGAAGGCGCGAAATTCGCCGCTTCAAAACCACCGCATACGCGCGCGTCATGTATGCCCGAGCGCGAACGTGATCGTCCAGCGTGAACGTCAAATGCCGTTCGACATGACGAACGCACGCCGCGAAGCCTTCGGACGAAAGAATCCAACCTATCGCTGGATCTGCCGCATCATCGAGGAGCGTATTGCGTATTCGCTCCGCCATTGAATCCCACCATTGCTCGGGAGCCTCAGCCGCGCGAGACAGATGGAATGAAGAAAGGACGGACTTCATGACGGCACCCCCTCCTGGCGTCGTGCAGAGATTGCAATGTTTATCTTATTTTTCGCCGAGGAGCAATCGGATTTTATCGGCGGGTTCTATTTGCCGGCGACGATGAACAGTCGCTGGAAGGGCAGGAGCACGTTGCCATTGCGTTGGGCAGGATACGCCGCCGTAATGGCGTCCAAATACCTGTCCAGAAAACGACCTCGCATTACGTCGTCGGGCAGCTTGTCCAGATAAGGCCGAAGACCGGTTCCTTTGTACCATTCGACGATCGCCTCGGCATTGGGAAGCACGTGCAGATACTCCGTTTGCCAGATATCGACGTCGTCGGTGAGCGGGGCCAGGATATCGTAATAAAATGCCGGCTCGTGCACGTGCCACGTTCGAACGCCGGTCCCCAAATAGGTTTCGAACTCGGAGCTCGACGCCAATTCGCGCATGATCCGGTGCGTGGGCGCGTCCATGTTGCACGGCATTTGCGCGGCGAAAATACCTCCGGGCGCAACGAATCCCATGAGCCGCGGAAGAAGCTGTTCATGCCCCTCGACCCATTGCAAGGTCGCGTTGGAAAAGACGATGTCGAATTGACTCTCCGGCGACCACGACGTAATGTTCTCGACGGAAAACGTTCGTCCAGGCATACCATTTCGAGCCTCCGCGATCATCGCGTCGGAGCTGTCGATACCGGCGATATCCGCGTTCGGCCAGCGCTGCACCAAGACGGCGGTGCTGTTGCCCGGCCCGCACCCCAGATCGATGATTCTTCGCGGGGCATCATGAAACAAACGTGCAACGAGGTCGCGACAAGGTCGCGTGCGTTCTTTGGCGAAACGAAGATATTGTTGTGGATTCCAGGTGGCCATGATCCCTCCGTAGGGACGACATCACGCCACAACAAGGGCGGAAGCTTCAGGGATGTTCGCCACCGTGTGGTGAGAAGACCACCACCCCAAACTCCGCCAAATCCCTTTGGGCCTCCGGCGACAAGCAGCCGAATACTTCGATTCGCGTCTCGCACAAATCATCCAACGCCCGATGAATTTCCTTGAAGTTTGCTACGTGCTGCATGAAAGCCGCGGCGTTCTCGTATCGGTGCAGCACCACAAACGTGGTGCTCGTCGCATGAAAGTACCAACGATACGAAAGTGTTCCCGGTTCCTTGTCCCTGGCCATCTGCCGAGCCGTGCTCGCGAGCAGTTCAAAATCGCCAAGCTTCCCAGACTTGATGAAGTGGCGAGAGACGACATGAACTTCACTCATACGGCTTACTCCTGAGCAATCCGCTCGTTGGAAGCGGAGTTTGCGTCGAATTGGGACGATTCACTACATGGTAACGCAGGTCTGTGGAGTCGGTCCAAGTTTTTTTCAAGCTCGTGAAAATTTGTACCAAAAGCACGGTTCCACAAGCAGATTTTGTATGAAGGCTTTGCCGTTATCACAACCCGCGAACGAGGTTTGTCACATTGCTGTTGCCTCGACGTCCTCTGTTCAGCAAAGGTTCCTCATGCGCGCTTTCTACGCCGTACCTGCGGGTGAATCATGAAACATTGGGCTCTCGTTACGTTATTGCTGGCCATAGGTTGCGCTCAATCCGCTCCCAAAGCGCCCGGTGCTTCGTCTTCCGTCGATGACGTTGCCGATATTGAACGGGCGTTTGCTGCCGCGATGGCGCAACGCGACTTACAAGCTTTTGCAACGTTCTTATCGGACGAGGCGCTTTTTGTTTCCGACGGTCGCACGTTACGAGGCAAACAGCAGATCCTCGATGCGTGGAAACGCTTTTTTCAAGGGCCCGTGGCTCCGTTTTCCTGGGAACCCGCCCGGGTCGAAAAGCTCGATTCCGGGATGCTGGCGTTGAGCACCGGGCCGGTTCGGGATCGCCATGGCGTTGTCGTCGCGACGTTTACATCGATATGGCGCAAGGAAGCAACGGGTTGGCGCATCCTGTTCGATCGCGGAGTGGATGTCGTCGAATGCCCACCGCCGTCAGGGACCGCTGCGACATTGGTTTTACCAAACAAACCAGATTTCGTCGGGTATCGACAGAACCTCGAACAAGCCCTGAGCGCGTACAAACGCAAGGACTTCGCCGGCTTTTTGGCGTTTACGCAGAGCGCCGATGCGGCATTTCCGAATACGCCGCGGGCCACTTACAACATCGCTTGCGGGCATGCATTGACGGGACAAACTGCCCAGGCTCTCGAAGATTTGCAGAAGCTCGAGCAGATGAGCCTGTATTTCGACGTGACGCGTGATGAAGACTTGGCGTCGTTGCAAAAATTGCCCGATTTCGCGCCGATTCGCGATAACTTCGCGGCGCTCGAGAAAAAAGTCATCGGCACGAGCACCGTAGCGTTCACCTTGCCCGAACGGCAATTCGTTCCCGAGGGGATCGCGTACGATCCGCAAAGCAAATCGTTCTTCGTCGGCAGCGTGCACCAGCGGAAGATCGTGCGTTTTTCGGCGGATGGGACATCGAAGGATTTTGCGGCATCGGAGCTGAACGCGGTTCTTGGAATGACGGTCGATGAAAAGCGCCGCACATTGTGGGCTTGTTCGTCGGCGGTTCCCGAAATGAAAGATTATGCGGCGGGCAACCGAGGCGCGGCCGGGGTCGTGGCGTTCGATATCGATACGGGGAAACGACGGAAGACGATTACATTCGAAGGTCCGACGAACGCTCATCTTTGCAATGATCTTGCGGTCGACGAGGAAGGGTGGCTTTTCGTTTCGGATCCGGCGTCGTCGACTTTGTACACGTTAGGGCCGAGCGCCCGGTCGTTCGAGCCTTTTTTGGCGTCGGGCACGCTGGCTGCGCCGCAAGGAATCGCGTTGCGCGCCGACGGAAAATCGTTTTACGTGGCCGATTATTCGCGCGGGATCGCCCACGTGGATCGGGCAACGCACGAAGTCGACTGGCTCGTGGCGCCGGCGAATGCGACGTTTTTGGGGGTGGACGGCCTGGTGGCGTACCAAGGCGATTTGATTGCGATTCAAAATGGGGTTCGGCCGCATCGGGTCGTGCGAATTCGTCTGGATGCGACTGGAAAAACCGTGCGGCAGGTGGAGATCCTCGAAATGAACCATGCGGCTTTCAACGAGCCGACGCTGGGCGTGATCGTGGGCAATGAATTGTTTTACGTGGCGAACAGTCAATGGGGCAGTTTTGACAAAGGCGTCATTTGGCCCGCCGAGAAAATGCAGGGGCCCGTGATTCTAAAACGCCGGCTGGATTGATTGGCGCTCGACGCCCGCGATGTTCATGCGGTCGACGTTTTTGCGGCGGAGCGGCGCGTTTGAATCAAGGCTCGAGCTTCCGCTTCGGTGGTGAATGTCTCGAAGGTAAAATCAAAATATGCCGGCTGGAGAACTCGGCCCGCTCGATAAATACCCCAAAGCAGCGTTTTCGCGGCAAACGAGCCATTGACGGCGTACAGGGATCGAATCTGGTACGGCTTGGTCGCGTGGACCCAGATTTGCCGTGCTTCGCTGTCGAATCCCAGCAAATTCCCAATATCGACGACAATATCGTAAGGTCCGAACAGCGTCCCGTAATCAAACATCGCCGATTGAGCCCAGCGCGCTTCTGTGCCCGTCAAATATCCTTGGACGCGAATACATAAGATATCGTCGGCTTCGGCGACAATCACTTGTTTGCCGGATTCGATGCGTGTGGGACGTTCGGAGAAGAGGGGCATTGGGAAGACTACCGCGGCTAGATGCGTCAGCGCGACCATACCCGCGGCCGGTGCGAAATGCAACCCAAGAAAAATTCGATTGTGCTACGCAGCGACGGACCGTTGTTGCAATGCGTTATTCGCTCGGGCCATCGAGACTCCGTGTTGACTTGGATGAAGCCTTGTGATGACATTTTGACGCCAGTCTACCGGGGTTTGGAGCGGCGAGCGTCGAAGGCGACTCGAAGCCCCAAATGGAAAACCAGGGCCGTGATTGGCGGAGGAGTTCATACATGCGCAAGATACTTACGTTTGTCGCCGTTGCAGCATTGTCGTCGCTCGTGGGCTGTACGGGTGAAGTCGTGGACGAACCCTTGGAGGGCAATGCCGATGAAGCATTGACCGTGGACCTCGAAACGGAAGCGCTCATCGATCCTTCCGAGCAAGACTTGATTGCGGGTTGGTGCGACTTTCAAAATACGTGGAACTCGTCTTGGGCGACGCTCGAAAGTCAAGTCCTTACGCTCGTGAACCAAAAGCGTGCGGCTGGAGCAACGTGCGGCGGTGTTGCGAAGCCTCCCGTTGCGGCGTTGACCTTGGATACGAAGCTGCGCTGCGCCGCTCGGTTCCATTCGAACGACATGGCGACGAAGAACTTCTTCAGCCACACCGGATCCAATGGATCGACATTCACCACCCGCATCAACAACGCCGGGTACACGTGGACGTCGGCGGGTGAGAACATCGCGGCCGGACAAACCACGGCGTCGGCCGTCGTCACGTCATGGATGAACAGCACCGGCCATTGCAACAACATCATGAACGGTGCGTTCAAGCATTTGGGCGTCGGTTATGCGTATTCGGCCGGCGCGACGTACAAGCACTACTGGACGCAGGACTTCGGCAAGCCCTGATGCGTTTGATCATTGCGGAGATTCGGCAAGATGCTCCGCAAGCTCCGCCTGGGTAATCCCCAAGCGCCAAGCGAGTTTGGCGCGATCGCCGCCGTCTTGTTCGAGCATATCGGTAATCTGCTTTTTTTCACGCAATACACCACTGAGCGTGATGGTGGGAGCGGCGCCTTCGGGAAGGGGCGCCAGCACCTCGCGCCGAGCCTTCGCCGCGAATTCCTTTGCGGCGTCGGTCGAGGTATTGTCCAGTGAATTCAATTCATGGGCAATTTGGTCGAAGGAATCCGGACCGCTGCGTTTGGCTTTGGCAATCGCGGCGGCAATCAAGAACGGTTCTGCCGATCGGGGCAAGGGGGCGTGTCGCGGCGGCTCTTCCGGAGCTTCGGGCCTTGCAGGTAACGTGGGCAGTCTTATCGGAGCGTCATTTCGAGCCGCATCCAAGCTGAACAAGTGCGCGAACGAATGCGCGCGTTTGTCTCGTTCGGTCAACGGGGTCGTGCCGAGCCAATCCGACAGCGTGCGTAGAATCGACGCATGATCATATTGGGTATGATCAATCAGGTTTTTCGGAATGAGCGGCGATATGATGAGCGCTGGAACGCGTGGGCCGAAGACTGTGAAATCAAAGTGGTTCTCGGGGTCGACGTGGCCATCGGCGGGCGCATCGGCGGTTTTCGGCGGAGGCACGTGGTCGTAAAACCCGCCGTGCTCATCGAAAACAACGACAAGAGCGCTCGATTCCCAATGCGGCGACAAACGCAACGTTTCATAAACTTTCTTGATCAACCGTTCGCCCTCGCTGGCATTGTTCAGCGGATGCATGGAGTTTCCGCGTTTGTAATGACCGGCCAAGCCGTCGTACTTGGGCTCGATGAAAACATACTTTGGCGAAAAGCTCTCTTTCTGCACATCTTTCGTAAAATCGAGATCGAAATCACGTAGTTCCGTGCGACGAATCCCCTCCATCATGATCGACATGTTTTCAACGACATCGTGCACATAAATGGCCCATGGAATTCCCTTCTGTCGCAGCTTGCCGAAAATATGCCCACGATTGAAGTGATATCCGAAGAGCTGGTGTTTGACGAAGTCCGCATACGTGGGACTATCCGAAAGCCCCCCGGAGGTCGCTGCATGAGCGAACATTCGATTCGGTATCGTCGGACCCGGAATCGAACTGAACCAGCGATCACACACCACGAATTCTCGCGCCAGCGTATTCAAAATCGGCAGATCCTGCGCCTTGAAACTCAGAATTGCATCCGTGAGGTTTGGTGGGGATTTCGGTGTGCGCGGACTCAAGTACCCGCTGTTGTTGATCGGCGCTTGGGCATAAGGCGTAGCTTGATCCTTCCGGCCGCAAATTTGCAATTTCACGTCCGCAAATTCGTGTGGCAAATCGTCATCGATCGTGAACTTGGCGTCTGGCTTCACCGCGTGGATTTTGCCATTGTCGTCCACCAATCGTTCGTCACCGGTCAAACCCTCGGCGGTTCTCGGTGCGGATGTTATTGCATCCTTGCCCTGAATTTGGGAAAAACCAAAAACATGGTCGAACGACCGATTCTCGAGCATCAGGACGAATAAATGTTGCAAGTTCGCGAGGGCCATCTCATGTCTCCCAGGTTTGTGTGTCTTCTACGGGTGTTCGGGTCGAGTCCACGGATCGCTCAGCAATTGAATGCCGGTGGCGACCAATTGTGCGGGCAAGTCCGCTGCAATGATCCACGTTGGAATGGCGTAATTCGCTTCGTTTGCGTTGCCGGAGCAATGAATTCCCACCACCACCGGCGTTGGTTGCTGCAATAGAAACAACGGTCCGCCCGAATTGCCGCCGAGCGTCGAACAATCGTGGGCAATGAGGTTATTTTCGGTCCATGCCGGCGCGCCGATTTTGCCGGGTTGCAGCCGTTTTGTGCCCAAAAGTCCAGGGAAAATCGTTTCCAACGTTTCGGTCGACACGTATTCCTCGCCGCCGCGCAAGGGGTATCCCACCACCACGGCGTACGTTCCATCCAGTGGGTTTGTCGGGGCAATGCTGCGGAGAGGCAAGGGATCCGGTAACGAGGTTTTCTCGGGAATCGCTCCTTCGTGCGATAATCGAAGCAACGCGACGTCTTCGGCGGGATGACGCCAAGCGACTTCGGTGATGCGAAATTGCGCTTTGGCGTTCGGACGTTCGGATTCCGCTCGCCAATCGATCCAAGCATCGACGAGCTGCATACCGGCGGGAGGATGAGCTACGTTTGGCGTGTAAAACTTGTCGACCACGTGACCGGCGGTCATGACGAGGTCCGGGCCGAGGAGAAATCCCGTTCCGCACAGCGTGACGCCGGCGGCCGTCCGGCGCTCGATTCGTCCCACGGAGAGCAGGCCGTCTTCGTGTGAATCGCGAAAGGCATCGAGCAGTTCCCAGCCGGCGGGAGGACGCACGAATTGATTGTCGCGAATGGGAATGGCCGGACGACCATACACAATGTACACGACTTCGAGCGCGCGCAGATCCTCGGGCGAAAGATTGCCCCGTTGCCGACGTTCGGCGGGCAGTTTCCATAACGCGACACCTCGTTGCAGCAGATCGGCAAGTCGAGCACGATCGTCGGGGGCTTCTTCCAAGGCCGCGGTTTGTATCGCAACCGGAAGTCGCGATCTGCCCGCGGGTTTGCGCAGGGCCTCGACGGCGCCGGCGACGGCTTGGTCGAGTTTCGACAAATTCGGAAAGTTATGGGCCGGAGGCGGAAAAGTCATGGCGTCATTTCACGTTTCGGGCTGCATGCGTTTTTGATTTCCTCGGTGTATTCGCTGCGGCCGGTCAGCAAGTCACAAGCTTGGTGGCGTAGGTCGTCGGGGCGGAGCGAAACGATGCGTGGTTTGTCGGGGAGGAACAAGTGATCCTCATCGACGAAGACCGGGCCAATCGACGCTTTGTGCACGGGATCCATGCGGATTACGCCGATGAGGCTCCAATCGTCGGTTTTGCGTAATTCCACCAAATGGGCGGGGGCTGACGCCAAGTATTCGATTTGGGTGTCGTCGTATTGTCGCGTCCAACGTTCGACGGCGGCAATGGTGCCGCTGGGGCTCAGCGCAATACGTCGGGTGCAATATTCGGGGCGTTCATCCGTGAGCTGCGTCGAGATCCAATTCGAAGATTTATTCTTCCAGAGACTTATTTTTCCCTGGCCCATGAAGATGAGCGCGGGGACGTTGTTTTTGCTTGGCAGCCATTGAAAGTATTGATTACCGGTGCGTTTACAGGAGTCGTGATCGTAGCCGAATGCTGATATCGGGGCGCCTTTTAGAACCATTGTCTCCTTGAATCGCGGCGGATCGCCCAAAATTCGACTGACCGCCGGTGCGTCTTTATTGCGTAGGATCGCAACCCAGTGGCCGTCGGGTGATGGTTGGACGTTAGCGAAACGCTCTTGTGGAGTCACGGCTGGAGGTGGTACGGGATCACCTGATACGGTAATGAATTGGCTGCTCGATTGCCCGGTCACTTGGATCAACGGAATGTGCGTTGGAATAATCTCCGCTGCTGTCGCAAAAGGTGCGAATGTCACGAGATTGCCATTTTGGAATATGGCAATCTGGTTGTCGTCCGTATGCGTCACCAATAAATCTGATTTTGCATCGTAATCGAGGATTGTACTCGAGCGGTGGCCATTCGTATGCCAAACTTCGGCCCCGGTCCCCAGATCGATGATTTCGACACGTCCATTTTTCGTCAATATCGCCATTCGCTCGTCACTCACGTGTAGCTCGACGGTGTCCGTGTCGTTTGCATTCGATGCACGCAGCGTTTCGCGCAAATGGAAAAGTCGATTATCCACCACCGGCGGCCGGTTGTCGAACGGAGCGATCGTCGCCACGCGCATGGGGCCGTCGTCGCCGCAGCGTACCAGAAGAGTACGCGGAAAATCGCTCGATCGGGGGCTCGTGCCGTCCATCGAGCACCCGCGAAGCCTTCCGCGTGAGACCAGAGTATCAATGCCTTCGATGTGCGCCAGCTCGATTCCTTGGACCTGCGGTTCGGTCACCTCGGAATCCTGTTCCCAATCATCAAAAAGAACGTCGTTGGTTTGGGGATCAAACCCCAGCACTTTTCTCGTGGTTTGGTTGGGCGACGATGCGACGCGAAGCCACAAATCGGCGAATTTGAGCGCAGTCTGATGCGCACATCGGGCCATGGGTCGAAAAGTTCCCCGTGGGCAGGAACCGGGAGTTGCATGCAGACGATAATGCCACGTACCGTCTTTCGCCGGGCGATGGTCGCCAATCGTGCTCGCGTGCACCGAATATGTGCGCGTATCATCGGCTTGAATCGATACGTCCGAAGGATTGATGTTCAATGTCGTGTCAATGGCCCGCGCATCTTGGACGCTCTCGGCATCTCTGGTCATGGCGTTGAATCGAACTTGTCGAAAATGCGAGCGTGTGTCGAATTTTTGTAATTCGAGATTCCACAGGACCACCGGGTTTTTCATGCGGGCGACATTTCCCTCATCGATGAAAACCAACGCTGGATGCGTTGGCGTCCACGAATCGGTCCATTCGGCACCGGCGACGATGGCCATGCGACCATCCGCTGAAATATCCACCGATGGAACGTGCCATTTTTCGCCCTTTTTATTGAGAGATTCACAGGTCGCATTTTTCGACGGATAATAACAGGATCCATGGACTCGGGCCGCAATGACCCTTTCTCCATTGTCCGATGCAGCGGCTTTCAGAATCGGTCCGCCGTTGCTTTGCGGTGAAAGGATCTCCCGCGTCACGGCGTCTTTGGCGACATTCCAAATGAAAATGGAACCGTCGAATGTTCCAAGTGTAATGGTCGAGCCACCTTTCGAACGATGTATGTCCGTGACCACTTTGTCCCGAAGGAGATCACCCCCCACGACATTTCCTTTGTCCAAATCCCAGCGTTGCACGCCGAGATCGGGGGCTCTCGACAACCACAGGGTTTTCGACCTGGAATCAACCAACGCAACATCGACCAATACGCCGGTGAAACCCAGCACATTCACGAAAAGCTGCACTTCGGCTTCAAGTGCTGTCCACTTGTTTGCATCGCCAAACGGCTCGAGGACTTCAGCACTTCGTTCACCCAGCGGCCGCAGGCGCACGCCCGTACGGGTATCGAAAAGTGCATACAATTCCTTTTTGTTATCAAAGTCGTACGTGCGAAATACCGCTCGCCGGCCGTCTTCCGTCAAGGCAACGTCCGGCGTCGTCGACGGCGTGATCCCGTCGAAGGGCGCGTGCAGCTCAAATGCCAATATGCTCCGCAACAGCGCGCTCGTCATATCCATGCGCTCTTTCGACGGCGTCTTTTCATCGAAATCTTTGGCGCCCAAGATCGCTTTGCCCAAAGCCATGGGCTCGAGCCCCAATGCATTGACCACATTACGCGCTTGATTTCGTTCGCTCTGTAAAACTTGCAGCTGCTTTTCGTCGTCGGCTTGCTTTTGCAATTCCGCTTGGCTGGCTTTGTTGTCTTCTTCCTTCTGTTTCGCCTCTCTGGCTTGATACAGCGATATGGACATGAGCAGCAGTACGCCGCATATCGCAACCACCGTCATTCGAGCCACCCACCTCTGATTCTGCTCGCTCTCGCGCACGAGCAATTTTATTCGCGAATCCATGTCGTGGGGATGCACGTTTTTCCAGTACTTCGCCGTCTCGAGCTCCCCGGCGACGAGCAACGTGTTCGATGCGCGTAACCACAAGCGAATTCCGCGAGCGCCATCGTGCTTCTTGCTGATGTCCTCGAGTTTTCCCGCAGCGTCCCAAACCCTGTTTTCCCATGTCTTGTAAGCGCGTTGATCCTCGATGGGTTTTTCCAGGGGCTCCCACCCCGTGAGGATGCGATCGTGCATCGGTTCGACAATCGTTTCATTCGATCCCGTGTCCCGACGAAATGCCAAAATACGCTTGTCCTCGAGAACTCGCATCAGGTGCCGGACGTCTTCGAGCGTGTTGGGATCATCTTGAGCGAGTACCATTTCCAAGTCGCTTTGCCGGCGCGCTCGACCTTTCGGCGTCTTGGCGTCGAATCCCACGCCAAAGGTGACAAATTCGATGAGCAACCGAATCATGAGCGTTTCGAGTTTGTCGCGTCGATTCCACCAGCGTTGATTCGAATCCGATTCCGCCCGCAGAACATTCTCGATCAATTGGGCAAGAGCGTCGTTGATTTCTTCCGTGACTTCACCGACGTCCTGGGGCGGCGGTTGGCGTCGTTCATGGCGTTGCCATTGTCGCTCGAGAAATACTTGCAATGCCGGCAAAGCCGTCGCTTTGATTTCTTTTCCGTTCTCCGTCGCGTGACCCTGCAACATCGCGACTTCGACCGCCAGCTCGAATGGCGGGTCATTCCAAGGATATCCCGCCAGCTGCGCCGGGTGGCGAATCATTCGTCGTAAAACCGTCCGCGAAATCGCCAAGGGAATCGGCAACGAATTGCGCTCCAACATCGACGTGAAAGATTGCGCGCGTTTCTCGAGCAATTCCGAATAATGGTTCCGATACGCAATGATCACTCGAAACGACGCCCGGCGGGGAAGATTCGCTTCGATCAACTCCACCAACGCGTTGACCAACACGCGGGTGTGCTCGTCGCGTTTGAGAATGAACCATTCCTCGAATTGATCGAGCACCGCCACCAAGCCTCGTGAACCGGGACCGTCGAGCACCGGGGCCGCCTGATTCGCCGGCGCCCCGACGCGCGCACGCAACAAGCGCAGCAACGTGACGCTCGGGGCAATTCCGCTTTCTTTCTCCTCTTTGAGGCATTCTTCGGCCATTGCGACGACTTCGATGCGGTCGAGACGCATGACGCACACATCCGCGTCCCATTGTTTGGCGAGCGTTTCCAAGGCCGGGAGCACGCCTGCATGCAGCAAAGACGACTTGCCGACGCCCGATGGTCCGGAAATCGCCACCAAGTTCGCGCCGCCTTCCAATCGGGCCAACACCTTGTCGACCAAATCCGTCCCATCAACCCAATATTTTCGACGCGCTTTGGTGAAATACTCGAGGCCCTGATAAGGGCATTCACGAGCCATGACGAGATCCGGACAAACCTCTCGAATCAAGCCCGCCGGAATGGCATACGCGGTTCGTCCCCCTCTGTTGTAGCGATCGGCAATCGTTACATGCGAGACTATCCCCACAATACGCGCCGTCTTCTTGTCGTACACCGGCGCGCCGCTGAATCCTTCCGTCATGATGTCGCAATCGCGCAGCTGCACGCGACGTTTCTTCTTCGACCCCGAAAAACCCAGCAGTGTGCCTTGGTCCCAAGCCCCATCCTTGATTTCCGGCTCGTCTTCGATACTGCCTCGAAAACCAAAGGTATCGAATTCGTGATCCCGGAATTGATCATCCACCGCCAATAGAAGAGGCGATAGTTCGGTCACGATGGCTTGATTGCGCGCATCCAAAGGCAAATGCAATATCGCGACATCATGCTCGTCGTAAACGTTGGTCCAGTCAACGGCGACTTTCAACGTCGGTTCACCGTCGAGAAACGTGCACAGGGTCAAACGCAACGCGTCTCCACGCGTCTTCCCCGCTCGCTTCGCCGCTTCCAGCACCACGTGCGCACACGTCACCGCCACGAACACCGTCGGTTCGTTCCCCAATGCTCCCGATTTGCGCAGCTCCACGACAAACGCCGTGCCAATCACTTCATTGGCCCACTCGACGCGCAGGATGCTTCGGTCCTTGTCGAAGACGGTCATGCTTTGGGATGCCCCCGGGCTATGTTACTCGAATCCATCGTTTGTCGTTGGCAGATCGACAACACCCTATACGTTCGCAAGATTTCTTGGCAAGCGAAAAAAAGTTGCTTCGAACGAATTGGGAAGCGACGGCAGCTACGACCCCGCCGCGACGCCCCATCCCGCATGCGCGTTTTTCATGGACGCACCCAAGCGGTTGCTCATCAGCGCCATTCCGCGCACGTTCAGCTGATTCCACAACTCCGCCGCTCGAAATCGATACGCCGCATCCCGCGCATTGATCGCCACCGCTTTGTCCACCGCGTACTTTCTCACCGCGCGTTTGTCATGGGTATCGTTCGTCTGCACGAACGCCAGCATGTCCCGCATCTCCACCACGCTGTCGCGACGTACGGCGACCGAAAGATCCATGATCTCGCGGCTCAACCGATCCGTCGCGGGGCTCGGGAAATACGTTTCATGCAATTGGCGCGCAAATGAAAGGCTGATCAGCCGATTCAGCAAACTTTCAATCGCCAAGGCTCGGTCATGAAAACTCACGCGCAGGATTCGAAACATCACTTCGGCCCGTTCGTCACGCATGCGATACCCATAACTGCGGTAATCACCCTCGAGGCGTTTTTCCGCCTCCAGCCGCTCGCGAAGTTGCGTACCCGAATAAATCTCCGTGCGACATACGTTCCACGGTAAATCCAAATGCTGATCGGCCATGTCGAGCGTCGCCGTGATATCGTCGAGCGTCGAATCCGGATCGAAGAGCATGAAATTGAACGAAGGAACGATGCCCGCTTCTCGGCACAAGGTTATCGCGCTTTGGTTGTGAATGGGTAAATGCGTCCGGCCCAAGTAATCGAGGCGCTGCGCCGAAGCGCTCTCCACGCCCAAAAAGATATGAATGCCGCCCATGTCGCGGACGGCTTTGCACACCGCAGGTGTAATCGTCTCGGGGCGACCTTTGACCCAAAAGACCACGTCGTTCGCGCCGCGACGAACCAATCCTTCTTTGATGCGTTCGCACCGTTCGATGGTCTTCTTTTCGCTCGGCAAGATGAAAAGATCATCCTGGACGAACATCACGCGTGCCCCGCGTTCGTGGTACATCCGGGCGATTTCTTCGGCCACCGGTTCGGGTTTACGTAATCGAAACGGCACGCTGATTTCCGACGTAAACGCGGCGATGCTGCAATAGTTGCATTCACCCACGCATCCGCGCGCGGTGATCAAAAAGTCCACCGGAATGCCGCCCACCACATAAGGTTCGGCGCTGCGTTTGGCCGGCGGCAACGAATCCAGATCAATCACGGGACGACGCACCGGCCCGACCTCGACATTCGTTCCATTTCGCCAAACGAGCCCCGCGATGTTTTGCGGCGCTTGGCCATTGCTCAATTGATCCAGCATTTCGACCAGTGTCTCTTCGGCTTCGTGACGGACGGCGGTATCGAGGCCCGGGACGTCACGCAAAAGTTCGCGATGACAAAACGTCGGCACGTGACCTCCGCACGTGACATGTCCCCGGTAGCCTCGATCGCGCAGCGTATTGAGGAAAAGGATGTAGTCTTCGATGTTGTTTTGAAAGGCGATGCCCAAGCCCACGAGGTCCGGGTTGCGGTCGAGGATGGTTTTGACCGCGTTGTCCAAGTCCGAACGATAGCTGTACGCGACCACTTCCGCGCGATGACCGGCTTTTTCGGCGGCGGCGGCCAAGTATTGCAGGGCGAGGTTTTCTTGTTGCACCGGCCCCACCAAAATCGCGTATTGCGGACGTTTCATTGCGGTTCCCTCCAGGCGTACGTGGCGACGGCCGCCGTGTCTTCACCGTGCACCGCAACTTGCACGATATGCGGAAGCAGATCGCTCGGAGGTGTCCAGACGGCGATGTCGTCGGAGACTTTCTCCAATTTTCCAGCGGACGGATGCCAATCGTACACCAAGTTTTCCCCGCCGTCGTTTTCGGCAAAGAGCACCACGGACGCACCAATACGCGCGACGGGCACGACACGCAGGCGCATGACATGCCCGAGCGGCAATTCGTCGAAATGTTTGTCCGATACAATGGGACTCGGCGCCATTTCCGCGATGATATCGCACGCATTGCACACTTCACCGGAGCTGACCCACGTGAGCGATCCCATATCGACACACAAATTCACGTACGTCGTCGATTCGACGAGACGCATCACCATGGCTTGCGGATCGCAACGCATCAGCATCCGGACTTTGAATGTGATCCTTTCCCAACTGTAGGGTTGGACATTAAAGGGCATGGGCCATTCGAGGTCGAAAGACCAACCTCCGGGTTCCGGCACGATATTCGTTATTTTCGCGGCGGCGAGGGCCGGGTCCGCCGCGGTGATTTCGATGGAAGGTAAACCCATCATATCGGCCTGGACAGCGGCGTCGATTGCAATATGCCCGGTCGCGAGGTGATCGCCATTGGGGGATTTCACGAGCGTCACTTTGGCGGCGAAATTGCTGGTGACGGGATCCATGGCAATGGCGCAGATTTGCCCGGGTTCGGCAGGGGTTCCTTCCGGGGGAACTTCGACCGTGAACGTCGTTTGCACCGAGAATGGATCCGGGCAGTTGCTCGCGCCGGCCGACCCTGCCGTGCCGCCGTCGGGAAAAATGATCTCGCCGCCGAATCCACTCGAACTGCTTTGACTCGCCCCTCCGGATCCGCCATCGCCGCCCGCACCGACGCTCACCGCGGCCGTGTTTGTCGGAGGCGAGGTGGTGCACGTCGCCGCCATGGGCGCCACCGAGGCGGCAAGAAGAACCGGCAATGCACCTTTGGCGGCGGAAACGATGAGGTGAATTTTGCGCATGAAGAAACTCCCCGCAGTGACGACGACGCATCGTTTCATACCCCGCGACGTGCGTAAAGGGCTGATTCGACCAGTTCCAGGATTGACGCCGCTGAAAATCCTGCGTAGGCAGCGGATATGCGCTCATCCCTCTGTGCTGCTCGAAGGTTCGTCCTGTTCGCCTTTGCCGGCTCGTTGATTCTTTCCCCGGCCGCATGTATCGAGCTGTCGGTGGACTCCTCCGGTACGGGAGATCCGAACGGTACCTCCGACACATCGTCGAGCAGCGGTGGAACGTCATCGAGCGGTTCATCGTCGAGCAGCGGTGGAATCATGTCGAGCGGCGGTGGAACGTCGGGGGGCGCATCGACGAGCAGTTCATCGACCAGCGGGATGGCCGGGACGTGTGGGGATGGAAATCCCGACAATAAAACCGAGCAATGCGACGACGGTAATCTCGACAATGGGGACGGTTGCGATTCAAATTGTACGTTCACCAGTTGTGGCAACGGCATTGTGGCCGGCGCCGAAATGTGCGACGACGCCAATCCAAACAATGGTGACGGCTGTGATGCCAATTGTACGCCCACATCATGTGGCAACGGAATCGTGACGTCGGGTGAACAGTGCGACGACGGTAATCTCGCGCCCGGCGATGGTTGCGATCCGAACTGCTTTCTTGAAAACCCATAGATAACCAGCATGGCCGTTCGGTTCTGCCGACCGGTCCGCAACCAAGGCCGCTCGCACGGGTGGAAATTGCCGCGCAAGGCATATTGTCCGGGCACGTTTGCCCGCACATCGCTTCATTTTTCCCCTTGACGCCGGATCGCGACAATCGCATGCACGAGCCATGCGCCATCATTCCCGCTCATTCCGCATTTTCACCATCGCCGCGTTTGCTCTGGCCGGCGGATCATTGGTCACCGCCTGCGTTTTGGATGAAGACGGAACGGTCAATCTCGGCGACAATCCCAGCGGCTCATCGTCGTCCTCCAGCGGCGATACCGGTTCCTCAACGTCGAGCGGGAGCACAACGTCGAGCGGGAGCACATCGTCGAGCAGTTCGTCGAGCGCGTCGAGTGCTTCATCGAGCAGCGGCGGTTCATCGAGCAGCAGCGCGTCGAGCAGCAGCAGTTCATCGGCGAGCAGTGCGTCGTCGAGCTCGTCCAGCGGCGTTATACAGCCCACGTGTGGAAACGGCATGGTCGAGATGGGCGAAGAGTGCGACAAGGGGGACAAGGTCGAGGGCGACGGGTGCGGGCGCGATTGCAAGACGGAACATCCCGAAGTTTGTCCGGGGACGGCGATTCATTTGGCGAAAGGAATGCCGGTCACGGTCAATGGCGATACGACTGGGGCGACGGATAAATTGTCGCAATCACCGGGAGGCGTTGCCGGTAACTGCATGATGGGCAATTGGTATGGCCCGGATTGGGTTTATGCTGTAATGCCCGAAATGAGCGGGAGTCTGAACATCGCCTTGAATACCGTCTACGACAATCCCATGATTCACGTCCGAACGGCGTGTGGCGGGACCAAGATGGATGAAGTCGGATGTCAGGTTTCTTTTGATCCCGGCGCGTTGAGTTTGATGATGCCGGTGTCCGCGGGACAGACCTACTTTGTCGCGGCCGATGCGTGGAATGGCAAGTTCGGCCAATTCACGATGACGCTTACCTTGCAATGAGTTTGGCAGGGCAACGTCGGGGCGACCGAATGGCCGCCCCGACATCGTAATCGTTACGGTAGGACAATCACTTGCGTGCGGAGCGACGACGACGCAGCGCCGTCATCGCCGCGAACGCGAGGCCCGCGAGCGCCGACGTCGTCGTGGAGTTCTCCGAGCCCACGACGCGACAGCCGCAGCTGCCACCGCCATCGGTCGGATCGCCACCACCGCTGCCGGCCGTTCCGCCGCCGCCACCAACGCCACCGCCGCCGGCTCCACCGGCGCCTTCGGTCTTGCAGACGCCGGCCTGGCACGTGCCGCCGGTGCAAGCCGTTCCATCGGGTTTGGCCGGGTTATCACACATGCCGCTCGTCGTGCTGCAAGTTCCCGCGTCGTGGCATTCGTCCATCGCCGTGCACATCACGGGTTTGCCCGCGCCGCACACGCCGGCCGCGCACGTATCGGATTCCGTGCATGCATTGCCGTCGTCGCACGCGTCGCCGTCGGCCTTTGCCGGATCCGAACACATACCCGTGGCCGGATCACACGTGCCCACGTCGTGGCATTGATCCGTCGCCATGCACGTCACCGGGTTTGCCCCGGCGCACGTACCCGCCGCGCACGCATCCGTTTGCGTGCACAAATCGCCGTCGTCGCAAGCCGCGCCGTCAGCCTTGGCCGGATTGGAGCACATACCCGTTGCCGAATCGCATGTTCCGGCGTCGTGGCATTGATCCATTGCGGTGCACGTCACGGGGTTTGCCCCGGCGCACGCGCCCGCGGTGCACGTATCCGTTTGTGTGCACGCGTCGCCGTCATTGCAGGACGAACCATCGGCTTTCGCCGGATTGGAGCACATACCCGTCATCGTGTTGCACGTGCCCACGTCGTGGCATTGATCCATCGCCGTGCACACGACGGGCATTGCGCCCATGCAAGCGCCGGTTTGGCACGTATCCATTTGCGTGCACGCATTGCCGTCATTGCACATCGATCCGTCCATCTTGGCCGGATTGGAGCACATACCGGTCATCGTATTGCACGTGCCCACGTCGTGGCATTGATCGGACGCGGTGCAGGTGACGGGGTTTGCCCCGGTACAGGCGCCGGCTTGGCACGTATCCGTTTGCGTACAGGCATTGTTGTCATTGCACGCCGTGCCGTTGTTTTTGTTCGGGTTGCTGCACATACCCGTGGCCGAATCGCACGTGCCGGCATTGTGGCATTGATCCAGCGCCACACAGACGACGGGGTTCGCCCCTGTGCAAGTGCCGGCTTGGCAGCTATCGGTTTGCGTGCACAGATTGCCGTCATTGCAAACCGTTCCGTCGGTCTTGGCCGGATTGCTGCACATACCGGTGACCATGTCGCACGTGCCGGCATTGTGGCATTGATCCGAAGCCGTACAGACGACCGGGTTTGCTCCGGAACACGCGCCGGCTTGGCACGTATCCGTTTGCGTACACGCATTGCCGTCGTTGCAGACCGTGCCGTTGGGTTTGGCCGGGTTGGAGCACACGCCCGTACCCGCTTGGCAGGTGCCCGGGTTGTGACACGAATCCGATGCGGCACACGCGGCAACCGTACAGCACACGCCATCCACGCAGAAACCGCTCGCGCAGAACGCATTGCTCGTGCAGGCCGCGCCCGCGGCGAGCAACGTCGCATCGTATCGATCCACGGCCGTCGACGGCGTCGATCCGTCGGTCGTGCCGGCGACCATGAGCGCGTCGCCGCCGGTCAACGTGACCGTGGACGGCAGGTACCGACCGACAGTTACGCTGCCCGATGCTTGCCACGTATTCGACGCCGGGATGTACGTCGCCGATTGCGTATTGATCGCCGCCGCACCAAACCCTGCGGCCGAGACGAACCGGCCCGTTCCGAGCAATGCGCCGCCGTGTGCGCCCATCGCCGTCGGCAACGGGGCTCCTGCCGACCACGAGTTTGTCGCCGGATCGAAGAGCTCGACCGACGTAATGCCCACGCCCGTGGCATCGATGCCGCCTGCGAGCATGACGCGCCCTGTGGACAACGTTGCGATCGTCGACAGGTATCGTGGTGTGGTGAGCGTGCCGGCTGCGGCCCAGGTGTTTGTCGCGGGGTTGTAGATATCGACGGTCGCCGGGTAGCTCGGCGTCATGATGTTCGTATTGATGCCGCCGGCGAGCACGACGCGGCCGTCGGCCAACCTGGCCATGTGCCCCCACGCGCGCGGTGTCACCAGCGTTCCTGCCGCTGTCCATGCGTTGGTCGCCGGATTGTAGATTTGCGCCGACGTGAGGAAGTTCGTCCCGTCGAAACCACCGGCCACGAGCACGTTGCCGTTGGCCAGCGCGATCGCCGAAGGCAGGCCGCGTGGCGAGGCCATGTTTGCCGCAGCTGCCCATGTATTCGTCGCGGGATTGTAGATCTCGGCCGCGTTCGAATAGCCCATCAAGGTTTGTCCGCCCGCGACGAGCACGCGACCGTTGCCCATCAAAACCGCGCCGGGGATGTAGCGTCCGGCGGCCATATTTCCGCCGGCGCTCCATACGTTCGTTGCCGGATTGTAGAGCTGCGTGACCGTCGGAATGGTTGTTCCGTTGTAGCCGTTCGCGTACAACACGTTGCCATTCGGCAGCGTTGTCGCCGTGGCACCCCAGTAACCGGCCATCACGGGCGCCACCGCGACCCAACCCGGATCGAGCAGCACCTCTTCACCTTGCGCATCCGCGAACAACTCAATGCGTTGCCCTTCCACGGACAAACGCAGTTCCACGTGCCGATTGTTCGCCCCGTACGCTTCGGGCGCCGTGACCCACGCTTGCGCCACGCCTTCGTCATCCATCAAAGCCACGGCGCCGTTCATCAGGACCGGCGTCGCCCCTTCGACTTCCCATTCCGCCGCGACATCCAGGTCCGACGCGAGCGTGCCGGCTTCGAAATGCAGCCACTCTTCCGCGCCGCCTGCAGCGACGGTCCAGAAGGACGTACCTCCCGCACGGCGATACACGACAGCTCGATCGGACAGTTCGCCTTGACCTTCCACCCCGATTTGACGCACGCGGATCTCATGGCCGCTCGGCGACGTCAGCTTGATGGCGTCGTTTGGATCTTGGGGCAACTGCACATTGAGGTGCCGGACGATCGATTCATTGTTGGTGCGGGCAAACCAACCATTCGCAACCGCAAACCCACGCGTCTCCAGTTTTCCGAGCACTCGGTCCGCGTGTGTCGGGAACGCTCGACGCAGATCCTTCGCCACGGCGAGTTCTACGGCCGGCAGTGTCGTTGGAGCTGCGGAGACCACTTCAGGTTCAGCCGCGGCGGCACCCATGTCTGCCGAGGCAAGAGGTTCGTCATTATCAGCCACGCAAGACGCGGCCACAACGACGGAAAGACCCACGAGGAACATCGTGGGCAAAGGACGGAGCAATCTTCGTTTGGTCATGGATTCATCCATGTCGACCAGAATCGAATACAAGGCCTGCGCTTGTCAAGCCGTTTGCTTCATCCAAGCCCCATCGTCTGCACGAAGAATTCGTTTTGCGTGAGAAACGAGCGCGAGGGGGGAATGCGATGAAAAAATAGCTGACGCAAGGTGCGTTTTGATCTAGGGTGCGTTCGAGGTGACCATGCAGCGGGTGATTGACGCATTTCGAGAAGAGCTCGAGGATGGGGTGATCGAGTCGTGTCGTCGCGTCGTCGAATCGGGCAATCCATTTTACAACCGAATGCCACGCGAGGCGATGCATGCGGGCGTCAAGCGGGTATTCGAAGCGATTTTGCACGACCTCATTCATGGGGCACCCGACAAAGCTCCGGCGATTCTTCGGGCCATCGGGGCTCAGCGTAGCTCCGAAGGGGCGCAAATCACCGACATCCTCAATGGAATGGATTGTGGTTACCAGACCATTTCGGAGTTCATCCATCGACGTTTTGCTGAAGACTTCGAGGCGCGTTTGTATTGGGAATCGTGGCGCGCGAGATTGAGTTACGGGGGTGCGGTGGCGTGTGCCGACGCCTTTTTGGCATTGCGTGAACAACGCGTGAAAATGCAGGCCGAAGAAATCATGGAGTTGTCGGCTCGCGTTTTACCGCTTTCGCAAGGCGTGCTTCTCATGCCGCTCATTGGTCGAATCGATGGTCCTCGTGCCGAGCGGATCATGCAGGTGCTTTTGGAGGCGGTGACCGAACAATCGGCGCGGGTGGTATTGCTCGATGTGACGGCATTGCCGACGGTGGATGCCGAAGTGGCCCCACATTTGGTGAATGCGGCATCGGCGGTGCGCTTGCTTGGAGCAACGGCGGCGCTGGTGGGAGTGCGGCCCAATTTGGCGCGAACGATCGTGGCGGGAGGCGTGGATTTGGGCGGCATTGTGACGCTTGCGCGCCTGGAAGATGGTTTGCGTTATGCGGCGAAGTTGATGCAGGGCGGGTGAGTGGGGGCATTGAATGAGGTGGCGGGGGATTGAGGCGGCGGGGAGGGAATTGGGGCAATCGGGATTGATGCCGCGGGGTGTGAATTGTGGGCAAGGGAATTGCGTGCGGGTCCGTTGGATTGGGAGCAAGGGGGATTGAGGCCGCGGTCAGGGACTTGTGG
>WBZU01000451.1_pt1 | contig 35360 bp, 31 predicted proteins | sample 5204311 | NCBI WGS metagenome assembly WBZU01 (sample SAMN12344359, study PRJNA552823) | activated sludge metagenome | biome: Activated sludge suspended growth; feature: Nitrification reactor; material: Wastewater; isolation source: activated sludge from nitrification reactor of wastewater...
GCTGGGCGCGCCGCCTCCGCCGCGGCCCGCGGCGATCGCGCCGCCCCGTCCCGCCGGCGGGCCGCTCGAGGCGCCGGCGAAGCGCCGGCGCGGGTGGGGCGTCGCCGCCGCCTTCGCCGCCGGGCTCGTCGGCATGGTCGCGGCGATGCTGGGCCAGCGCCCGGCGATCGCGCCCGTCGGCGCGCCGGATCCGGCGCTGTTCACCGCGGAGGCGCTCGAGCGCGGCCGCCAGGTCGCGGCGGCCGGCGACTGCGTCGTCTGCCACACCGCGCCCGACGGCGCGCAAAACGCCGGCGGGCGCGCGATCGAGACGCCGTTCGGCTCGATCGCGACGACCAACCTGACGCCCGACCCCGACACCGGCCTCGGGAGCTGGTCGTACGCGGCGTTCGAGCGCGCGATGCGCGAGGGAATCTCGCGCGACGGCCGCCACCTGTACCCGGCGTTCCCGTACACGTCGTTCACGAAGCTGTCGGCCGACGACATGCTCGCGCTGTACGGATACCTGATGTCGCAGCCCCCGGTGAGGAACGAGGTCGCCGCGAGCACGCTCGCGTTCCCCTGGGGCGTGCGCTCCGGCGTGGCGCTGTGGAACGCGCTCTACCTCGACCCGGGCCCGCTCGCACCCGACCCGGGGCGCTCCGCCGAGTGGAACCGTGGTCGCTACCTGGTCGAGGGGGCCGGCCACTGCGGCGCCTGCCACACGCCGCGCAACGCGCTGGGGGCCGAGCGGGCGGGCGACGCCTACCTGGCCGGCGCGATCGTCGACGGCTGGGAGGCGCCGCCGCTCGCCTCGCTCACGCACGCGCCGGCGCCGTGGACGGTCGACGAGCTCGAGCGCTACCTGCGCGACGGCCATACGCGCCACCACGGGAGCGTCGCGGGTCCGATGGCGCCCATCGTCCGCGAGCTCGCGACGCTGCCCGCATCCGACGTGCGGGCGATGGCGGTCTATCTCGCGTCGCTGGCGCCGCCGGTGTCCGACGAGGACGCCGCCGCGGCCGCCCGTGCGGCGGTCGAGGCGAGCGTCGCGACGGCCGCGACGATCCGCGATCCGGCGCAGCGGCTCTTCGAGGGCGCCTGCGGCGCCTGCCACCACGACGGCGCCGGCCCGGTGCTGCTCGGACGCAACCTGCCGCTCGCGCTGTACGGCAACCTGCACGGCCCGAATCCCGACAACCTGATCCGCGTCGTCCTGGATGGCATTCCCGACCCGGCGACGCGCGAGCTCGGGTTCATGCCCGCGTTCCGCGACGCGATGAGCGACCGCCAGATCGCGGAGCTCGCCGCGTACATGCGCGCGCGCTACGCGCCGGCGCAGCCCGCCTGGCCCGGCCTCGAGGCCGCGGTCGCGCGCCTGCGCGCCGCCCCGCACCCCTCGAGCGATCGTCAGCCGAGCCCGGCCGACGTGCGGTAGCGGCGCGCCTCGACGTCGAGCCATTCCCGGAACGCGGCGAGCCCGGGGTTCTCGGACTTCGTCTCCGGATAGATCAGGTAGTAGGAGCGGTCCGAGCGGAACTCGTGGTCGGTGAGCCGCGCGAGGCGCCCCTGCGCGAGGTCGTGCTCGACGAGGAACGGCGGCACCAGCGCGACGCCCAGCCCGTCCGCGGCCGCCTCCGAGAGCATCGAGAACAGCTCCATGCGCTGCCCCGTCATGTCCTGCGCCACGGCGAGTCCGAGCGACTCGAACCACTGGCGCCAGACGTACGGACGCGTGGTCTGCTGCAGGAGCGGCAGCGACGCGATCCGTGCCGGCGCGAGCGGGCCGTTCGCCGCGAGGGCGGGGTGCCCGACGACGATCAGCGTCTCGCGCATCAGGAAGCGCGACTCGGTGCCGGGCCAGCCGGCGAGCCCCGCGTAGATCGCCGCGTCGAACGGGGTGCCGTCGAACAGGAACGGCGTCGTCCGCGACGTGAAGTGCACGGCGATCCCGGGCGCGGCGCGCTGGAAGCCCGCCATCCGCGGCAGCAGCCAGCGCGTCGCGAAGGTCGGCACGACGGCGAGCTCGAGCGCGCCGCCGGCTCCGCCTCGCGCCATCAGCTCGAGCGTGTCGCGCTCGACCTCGTCGAGCCGCGTCCGCACGCTGCGCCCGTACCGCTCGCCAGCCTCGGTCAGCAATACGCCGCGCCGCGAGCGGCGGAAGAGCTTCACGCCGAGGAACGCCTCGAGCGAGGCGACCTGCCGGCACACGGCGCTCTGGGTGATGGCGAGCTCGGCGGCCGCCCGCGTGTAGCTCTGGTGCCGGGCGGCCGATTCGAACGCTGCGAGCGCGGCGGTCGAGGGGATCTTGCGGCGCATCGGTTCGCGAGGGAGTTTCGAAGTGCGAATTATGCACAATTCGGTGCCGAGAAGTCGTTTGCCACTCCCCGCCATTCCCCCTACCATCGGGCGGACTCGCCCCATGGAGGGGCGTCGCCAGCGGCCGCACGGCCCGGGAGGATTCCGGATATGCAATCTGCGAACACGAAAGCGAGCTTCAACCGCGACGATCCGCTGCTGCTCGACGCCCAGCTGACCGAGGAGGAGCGGATGGTCCGCGACGCCGCCGCGGCGTATTCCCAGGAGCGCCTCGCGCCGCGCGTCCTGGAGGCGTTCCGCCACGAGAAGACCGACCCGGCGGTGTTCCGCGAGATGGGTGAGCTGGGGCTGCTCGGTCCGACGATCCCGCCCGAGTACGGCGGGCCGGGCCTCAACTACGTCTGCTACGGCCTGGTCGCGCGCGAGGTCGAGCGCGTCGACTCCGGCTTCCGGTCGATGATGAGCGTCCAGAGCTCGCTCGTGATGGTGCCGATCCACGCGTTCGGCAGCGAGGCGACGCGCCGCAAGTACCTGCCGAAGCTCGCGACCGGCGAATGGATCGGCTGCTTCGGGCTGACCGAGCCCAATCACGGCTCCGACCCGGGCGGCATGGTCACGCGCGCGCGGAAGGTCCCGGGCGGGTATTCGCTCACCGGCAGCAAGATGTGGATCACGAACAGCCCGATCGCCGACGTGTTCGTCGTCTGGGCGAAGGACGACGAGGGCCAGATCCGCGGCTTCGTCCTCGACAAGGGGGCGAAGGGGCTCTCGGCGCCGGCGATCCACGGGAAGGTCGGGTTGCGCGCGTCCATCACCGGCGAGATCGTGATGGACGGCGTGTTCTGCCCCGAGGAGAACGCGTTCCCCGACGTCCGCGGCCTCAAGGGCCCGTTCACCTGCTTGAACAGCGCCCGCTACGGCATCGCGTGGGGCGCGCTGGGCGCCGCCGAGGACTGCTACCAGCGCGCGAGGTCCTACGTGCTCGAGCGCAAGCAGTTCGGCCGCCCGCTCGCGGCCAACCAGCTCGTCCAGAAGAAGCTCGCCGACATGCTCACCGACATCGCGCTGGGGCTGCAGGGCTGCCTGCGCCTCGGCCGGATGAAGGACGAGGGCACGGCGGCGGTCGAAGTCACGTCGATCCTGAAGCGCAATTCCTGCGGCCGCTCGCTCGAGATCGCGCGCGCCGCGCGCGACATGCTGGGCGGCAACGGCATCAGCGACGAGTTCGGCATCGCGAGGCACATGGTCAACCTCGAGGTGGTCAACACCTACGAGGGCACGCACGACGTGCACGCGCTGATCCTCGGCCGCGCGATCACCGGCATCGCGGCGTTCTCGTGAGCGCGGCGGCGCCGGCGGGGCGGGCCGCGCCCCTCGCGGGGATTCGCGTCCTCGACCTCTCGCGCGTGCTGGCGGGGCCCTGGGCCGGGCAACTGCTGGCCGACCTCGGCGCGGACGTGGTCAAGGTCGAGCGGCCCGGCGCCGGCGACGACACGCGCGCGTGGGGGCCGCCCTGGCTCAAGGACCGCGACGGCCGCGACACCGGCGAGTCCGCCTACTACCTGTGCACGAACCGGAACAAGCGCTCGGTCACCGTCGACCTCGCGAACCCGGAGGGGCGGGAGATCGTGCGCGGCCTCGCGAGGCGCGCCGACGTGCTGCTCGAGAACTTCAAGCTCGGCGGCCTCGCGCAATACCGGCTCGACTACGCGAGCCTCGCCGAGGACAACCCGCGGCTCGTCTATTGCTCGATCACCGGCTTCGGGCAGGACGGCCCCTACGCGCCGCGCGCGGGCTACGACTTCCTGATCCAGGGCATGGGCGGGCTCATGAGCGTGACCGGGCGCGCGGACGGCGAAGAGGGCGCCGGTCCGCAGAAGGTCGGCGTCGCGCTGACCGACATCATGACCGGGCTCTACGCGACGATCGCGGTGCAGGCGGCACTCGCCGAGCGCGAGCGCTCGGGACGCGGGCAGCACGTCGACCTCGCGCTCCTGGACGTGCAGATCGCCTGCCTCGCGAACCAGGCGTCGAACTACCTCGCCGGCGGCGTCGTCCCGAGGCGCATGGGCAACGCGCACCCGAACATCGTTCCCTACCAGGACTTCCCGACCGCCGACGGCGACATGATCCTCGCGATCGGCAACGACTCGCAGTTCGCGAAGTTCTGCACCGTCGCCGGGCATCCCGAGTGGTCGGCCGACGCGCGCTACGCGACCAATCCCGCTCGCGTGGCGAACCGCGCCGCGCTGATCCCGCTCCTGCGCCAGGCGACCGTGGCGCGCACGACGCACGCATGGGTGGAGGCGCTGGAAGCGGCGGGCGTGCCGTGCGGCCCGATCAACCGCATCGACGAGGTGTTCGCCGATCCGCACGTGCGCGCGCGCGGCGTGCGCGTCACGATGGAGCACGGGCGGGCGGGGACGGTCGACCTGGTCGGGAATCCGATCCGGATGTCGGCCACGCCGGTCGCCTACCGGCGGGCGCCGCCCGCGCTGGGCGAGCACACCGACGAGGTGCTGGCCGACTGGCTCGGGCTGTCGCGGGACGCGGCCGCCGCACTCCGCGCGAGCGGCGTGGTCTGAATCGCTACTGGTCGGCGAACGCGCGCTCGATCACGAAATCGCCCGGGGCGCTGGTGTTGCCCTCGGCGAAGCCGCGCTCCCCGAGCATGGCCTTCAGGTCCCTCAGCATCGCCGGGCTGCCGCAGATCATCACGCGGTCGTCCGCGCGGTCGAGGGGCGGCAGCCCGAGATCCGCGAACAGCCTGCCGCTCGCCATCAGGTCCGGGATGCGGCCGGTGTTGCGGTACTCCTCGCGCGTGACCGTCGGGTAGTAGAGGAGCTGGCTCGCGACCATGTCGCCCAGGAACTCGTGCGACGGCAGGTGCTCCGCCAGGAGGTCGTGGTAGGCGAGCTCGTCGACGCTGCGCACCCCGTGCACCAGCACGATCTGCGCGAACCTCTCGTAGGTTTCCGGGTCGCGGACGATGCTCATGAACGGCGCGAGCCCGGTCCCGGTCGACAGCAGGTACAGGCGCCTGCCCGGCAGCAGGTAGTCGACCAGCAGCGTTCCGGTGGGCTTGCGCCCGACGATGATCGGGTCGCCCGGCCGGAGGTGCTGCAGCCGCGAGGTGAGCGGGCCGTCCTCGACCTTGATGCTGAGGAACTCGAGGTGGTCCTCGTAGTTGGCGCTGGCGATGCTGTAGGCGCGCAGCAGCGGGCGATCGCCGACCCGGAGGCCGATCATCGTGAAGTGCCCGTTGGAGAAGCGCAGCGCCGCGTCGCGCGTCGTCGTGAAGCTGAACAGGCGGTCGGTCCAGTGGTGCACCGACAGCACGCGTTCCTCGTTGAAGGCGCTCATCGGGGGCGGCTCGCGGGGAGGGCGGGGACGCGGCACGCGCCGGCCATGCCCGCGGCCGCGGCGGAGCGGAGGGAGGTTCGCCGCGCGCGCGGCTCCCGGGCTTGCTCGTTCATGTAGTGAATGCTACATTGCTCGCGGACGGCCGGCAACCGGGGCAGGGGCCCGGAAGGCCGGCGGCCCGGCGCAGGTTCCGGCGCGAGGTCTGGCTCGGAACATCGCCGCCGTGGCAGGATGACGCCTTCGGGCCCGGCTCCCGCCGGGCCGTACCACCCACTCCAGGGAGCCAGCACGATGTCACGACTGTCCAGCCGTATCGTCTTCCCGTTCGCGGTGGCCGCGCTCCTGGGCGGGGCCGCGCTGCCGGCCGCCGCGCAGGGCACGATCAGGATCGGCGAGGTGAACAGCTACAAGGCGCAGCCCGCGTTCCTGGAGCCGTACAAGAAGGGGATGCAGCTCGCGATCGACGAGATCAACGCCGCGGGCGGCGTGAACGGCAAGCAGCTCGAGCTCATCACGCGCGACGACAACGCGAATCCCGGCGACGCGGTGCGCCTCGCCGAGGAGCTGGTCTCGCGGGAGAAGGTCGACGTGCTGACCGGGACCTTCCTGTCGCACATCGGCCTCGCGCTCACCGACTTCGCGAAGCAGAAGAAGGTGTTCTTCCTCGCCGGCGAGCCGCTGACCGACAAGATCGTCTGGCAGAACGGCAACCGCTACACCTACCGGCTGCGCCCGTCGACCTACATGCAGGTGGCGATGCTGATCCCCGACATCGCGGCGATGAAGAAGAAGCGCTGGGCGATCGTCTACCCGAACTACGAGTACGGCCAGTCGGCGGCCGCGACCTTCAAGGAACTCCTGAAGGCGGCCCAGCCGGACGTCGAATTCGTCGCCGAGCAGGCCCCGCCGCTCGGCAAGGTCGACGCCGGGAGCGTGGTCCAGGCGCTGGCCGACGCGAAGCCGGACGCGATCTTCAACGTGCTGTTCGGGGCGGACCTGGCCAAGTTCGTCCGCGAAGGCAACACGCGGGGACTGTTCAAGGGACGCGAGGTCGCGAGCCTGCTCACCGGCGAGCCCGAGTACCTCGACCCGCTGAAGGACGAGGCGCCCAACGGCTGGCTCGTGACCGGCTACCCGTGGTACGCGATCGCCACGCCCGAGCACAAGGCGTTCGTCGCCGCCTACAGGAAGGCGTTCAACGACTACCCGCGCCTCGGGTCGATCGTCGGGTACAGCGCGATCAAGTCGCTCGCCGCCGGCATGCAGAAGGCGAAGTCGACCGACACCGAGAAGATGATCGCCGCGTTCTCGGGCCTGCAGGTCGGCACGCCGTTCGGCACGATCACCTATCGGCCCGAGGACCACCAGTCGACGATGGGCGGCTACGTCGGCAGGACGAAGAACGAGGGCGGCAAGGGCGTGATGACCGACTTCCGGTACGTCGACGGCGCGAGGGTGCTGCCGTCGGCCGCCGAAGTGAAGAAGCTCCGGCCCGCGGACTGACGCTTCCGCCGGCCTTCCGATGGACGCCCTGGCAGGCTTCGTCGCCCAGCTCCTCAACGGGCTGGCGGGGGCGTCCTCGCTCTTTCTCGTCGCGGCGGGCCTCTCGCTGATCTTCGGGGTCACCCGGATCGTCAACTTCGCGCACGGCTCGTTCTACATGGTGGGGATCTACGCGGCCTACACGGCCGTGTCGTGGCTCGGCGGCGGGGCGGGCTACTGGCTGGGGCTCGTCCTCGCCGCGGTGGCGGTGGGCATCGTCGGCGCCGCGGTCGAGATGCTGGTGCTGCGCCGCATCTACCACGCGCCGGAGCTCTTCCAGCTCCTCGCGACCTTCGCGCTGGTGCTCGTCATCAAGGATGCGGCGCTGTGGATCTGGGGTCCGGAGGAGCTCCTCGGGCCCCGGGCCCCGGGGCTGGGCGGCTCGGTCCCGATCCTCGGGCGGGCGTTCCCGACCTACGACCTGTTCCTGATGGTCGTGGGGCCCGTCGTGCTCGGGCTCGTCTGGCTGCTGCTCACGCGCACGCGCTTCGGCACGCTGGTGCGCGCGGCGACGCAGGACCGCGAGATGGTCGGCGCGCTCGGCGTGAACCAGGCGTGGCTGTTCACCGCGGTGTTCGCGCTGGGCGCGATGCTCGCGGGCCTGGGCGGCGCGCTGCAGCTCCCGCGCGAGCCCGCGAACCTCGAGCTCGACCTCGCGACGATCGGCGCGGCGTTCGTCGTGGTCGTCGTCGGCGGCATGGGCTCGATTCCGGGCGCCTACGTCGCCGCGCTGCTGATCGCGGAGCTGAAGGCGATCTGCATCTGGCTCGGCGTGGTCGAGGTGGCCGGCATCGCGATCTCGTTCTCGAAGCTCACGCTCGTCGTCGAATTCCTCGTGATGGCGGTCGTGCTCGTCGTGCGTCCGTGGGGCCTGCTCGGCCGGCCGCAGGCGCCGTCGCGCTACGCCGGCGCGGCCGAGGCGCCGCTGCGCGCCCCCGACCGGCTCGCCAAAGCGGCCGGCGCGGCGGTCGTGCTCGCGCTGGTGGCGCTCCCGGCCCTCGCGACGCAGTCGCCCTACACGATCGTGCTCGCCGTGGACATCCTGGTCGCGGTCCTGTTCGCGGCGAGCCTCCACTTCATCATGGGCCCCGCCGGCATGCACTCGTTCGGCCATGCCGCGTACTTCGGCCTCGGGGCCTACGCGGCGGCGCTCCTGGTTCGCGCGGCGTCCCTGCCCATGGAGGGCGCGCTCCTCGCGGCACCGCTCGTCGCGGCGCTGGGCGCGGTCGTCGTCGGCTGGTTCAGCGTGCGGCTGTCCGGCGTGTACCTCGCGATGCTGACGCTCGCGTTCGCGCAGATCGCCTGGGCCATCGTCTACCAGTGGGACGCGTTCACCGGCGGCAGCAACGGGCTCACCGGCGTCTGGCCGGCCGGTTGGCTCGCCGACAAGCGCGCGTACTACGCGCTCGTGCTCGCGCTGGTGCTGGCGGGGGTCTGGGCGCTGCGGCGCGTGCTCCATTCGCCGTTCGGCTACGCGATGCGCGCGGGGCGCGACTCGGTCCTGCGCGCCGACGCGATCGGCATCGACGTCAAGCGGATCCAGTGGACCGCGTTCGTGATCGCCGGCCTGTTCGCCGGGCTCGCCGGCGCGCTGTTCGCGTTCTCGAAGGGCAGCATCTCGCCGGAGAGCCTGCACGTCGGCAAGTCGATCGACGCGCTGGTCATGGTGCTGCTGGGCGGCGTGCAGACGCTGTCCGGACCGCTGGTCGGCGCCGCCGCGTTCACGTGGCTGCACGACACCGTGGCGCGCACCACCGAGTACTGGCGCGCGATGCTGGGCGCGATCATGCTGATCCTCGTGCTGCTGTTCCCGCAGGGCCTCGCGGGCTTCGCGCGGCAGCTCGTCTACGGCCGCCGCGACGCGGAGGCGGACCGGTGAGCGCGGGCGCGCCGCTGCTCGAGGTCGCGGGGCTGTCGAAGTCGTTCGGCGGCGTCAGGGCGGTCGACGGCATCGATTTCACGCTCGCCGCCGGGGAGCTGCTCGCGCTGATCGGACCGAACGGCGCCGGCAAGTCGACGACGTTCAACATGGTGAACGGGCAGCTCCGCGCGGACGCGGGAGCGATCCGGCTCGACGGTCGCGAGATGATCGGGCTCACGCCGCGCGAGATCTGGCACCACGGCGTCGGCCGCACGTTCCAGATCGCCGAGACCTTCGCGTCGCTCACCGTGGTCGAGAACGTGCAGATGGCGCTGATCTCGGCCGACGGGAAGCTCTACTCGATGTGGCGGCGCGCGCGCGACTACCGGCGCGGCGACGCGCTCGCGCTGCTCGAGCAGGTCGGCATGGCCTCGCAGGCCGACCGGCCGTGCAGCGTGCTCGCCTACGGCGACGTGAAGCGCGTCGAGCTCGCGATCGCGATGGCGAACCGCCCGAAACTCCTGCTGATGGACGAGCCGACCGCCGGCATGGCGCCGAAGGAGCGCAACGAGCTGATGGCGCTCACCCGGTCGCTCGTCGTCGAGCGCGGCATGGCGGTGCTGTTCACCGAGCACAGCATGGACGTCGTGTTCGCGTACGCCGACCGCATCATCGTGCTCGCCCGGGGTCGGCTGATCGCCGGCGGAACGCCTGCCGCGATACGCGACGACGCGCGCGTGCAGGCGGTCTATTTCGGCAGCGGGCGGACCTTCGAGAAGCCCGCCGCGCAGGGGGCCGCGTGACCGCGCCGCGCGAGGACGACGCGCTCCTGCACGTGCGGGCGCTCTCGGCGTGGTACGGCGCCGCGCAGATCCTGTTCGGCGTCGACCTCCACGTGGGCCGCGGCGAAGTGGTCGCGCTGATGGGGCGCAACGGCGCGGGCAAGTCGACGACGCTGAAGGCGGTGATGGGCATGATCGACCGGCGCAGCGGCACGCTGTCGTTCATGGGCGGCGACATCTCGCGCGCGCAGCCGCACGAGGTCGCGAAGCAGGGCCTGGGCTTCGTGCCGGAGGATCGGCGCATCTTCACCGACCTCACGGTCGAGGAGAACCTCGAGGTCGGGCGCCAGCCGCCGCGCCGCTGGCCCGACGGCGCCGACGCGCCGTCGTGGACGCCGCAGCGCCTCTACGCGCTGTTCCCGAACCTGGGCGAGATGCCCGGCCGGCCCGGCGGGCGCATGAGCGGCGGCGAGCAGCAGATGCTCACGGTCGCGCGCACGCTCATGGGCAACCCCTATCTCGTGCTGCTCGACGAGCCCTCGGAGGGCGTCGCGCCGGTGATCGTCGAGCAGATGGCGCGCATGATCGTCGAGCTCAAGGCCGAGGGGGTGAGCATCCTGCTCTCCGAGCAGAACATGCACTTCGCCGAGCTCGTGTCCGACCGCGCCTACGTGCTCGAGAAGGGCCAGATCCGCTACGAAGGCCCGATGGCCGAGCTCGCCGCGAACGACGAGGTCCGGCGCGCCTACCTGAGCGTCTGAGCGCCGCGCCCGGCGCCCGACGGAGATCCTTGATGAGCGACGCCTCGAACGACTACCGCTACACCGACCAGATCGGCCACCTGCTGCGGCGCGCCTACCAGCGGCACGTGGCCATCTTCCGGGAGACCGTCCCCGACGCGCAGCTCACCGCGGCGCAGTTCGTCGTGCTGTGCACGCTGCGCGACCGCGGCGCCTGCCGGATCCCGGCGATCGCGGAGGCGACCGCCATCGACGAGGCGTCGACGCGGGGCATCGTCGAGCGCCTCAGGTGGCGGGGCCTCGTGACCGCGGACCACGAGCCTGGCGACGCCCGGCGCACCGACGCGGCCCTCACGCCGGCGGGACGGTCGCTGGTCGAGCAGACCGTGCCGATCGCCGAGCAGATCTCCGAGCTCACGTTCGGCGACCTGACCGGCGACGAGCGCCGGACGATCGTCGCGCTCCTGCGCCGGCTCTGCGGCCTCGCGGACGCCTGACCGGACCCAGTCGGCACGCCGCGGGCGCCCGTCGCCAGCCACCCGCGCGGCCCGCGCCGGGCGCCCTCCGGGAGCGGCCCTGATAAACGGTTGATCGCAAAAGGAAACTCGGCTATCATGCCGGGTCTTTTGCAGCATATCCCGGGCGCGGGGCCATCGCCTCGTCCCGGGAACGACCGACCTGACGATCGACGCGACGGTCGGCTCCAGGTTCCGGGGTCCGGCGTTCCCGCGGCGTTGCGCCCGCGCGGCGCCCGGGCCGGCGGGCCGCGGGAGGCCGTCGCGATTTCTTGCAAAGGGTCGCCTCGCACGCGCTAACAGCCGGCGCGCGCGGGGCGCTGACACCAACCAACCCGCCGCCGGGCGAGATACAGGGTTCTCGCGCGGGGCGGTAGCCACCGAAGGGCCGAACCCATGGCGACTGCCACCCAGATGTCCGGTACCACCCCCGTCGAGAACTTCGCCGCGCTGTTCGAGGAATCGCTCGCGCGTCAGGAGATGCGGCAGGGCGAGCTCATCACCGCCGAAGTGACCCGCGTCGACTACAACGTCGTCGTCGTGAACGCGGGCCTCAAGTCCGAGTCGTTCATCCCGATCGAGGAATTCAAGAACGACAACGGCGAGGTCGAGGTCAAGGCCGGCGACTTCGTCACCGTCGCGATCGAGTCGATCGAGGACGGCTACGGCACGACGCGCCTGTCGCGCGACAAGGCCAAGCGCCTCAAGGCCTGGCACGACCTCGAGCAGTCGATGGAGCAGGGCTCGGTCGTGCAGGGGCTCGTCACCAGCAAGGTGAAGGGCGGCCTCACCGTGATGATCAACGGGATCCGCGCGTTCCTGCCCGGCTCGCTCGTCGACATCCGCCCGATCAAGGACACCTCGCCGTTCGAGAACAAGGTCCTCGACTTCAAGGTCATCAAGCTCGATCGCAAGCGCAACAACGTCGTCGTGTCGCGCCGCGCCGTGCTCGAGGAGAGCCAGGGCGAGGTGCGCGAGAAGCTGCTCGCGACGCTGTCGGAGGGCGCGGTCGTCAAGGGCATCGTCAAGAACATCACCGACTACGGCGCGTTCGTCGACCTGGGCGGCATCGACGGCCTCTTGCACATCACCGACCTCGCGTGGCGCCGCGTCAAGCACCCGTCGGAGGTGCTCGCGGTCGGCGACGAGGTCACCGCGAAGGTCCTCAAGTTCGACCAGGAGAAGAACCGCGTCTCGCTCGGCCTGAAGCAGCTGGGCGAGGACCCGTGGGTCGGCCTCTCGCGCCGCTACCCGCCGGGCACGCGCCTGTTCGGCAAGGTCACCAACATCACCGACTACGGCGCGTTCGTCGAGATCGAGTCGGGGATCGAGGGTCTCGTGCACGTTTCCGAGATGGACTGGACCAACAAGAACATCCACCCGACCAAGGTCGTGCAGCTGGGCGACGAGGTCGAGGTGATGATCCTCGAGATCGACGAGGACCGCCGCCGGATCTCGCTCGGCATGAAGCAGTGCATGCCGAACCCGTGGGACGAGTTCTCGATGAACCACAAGAAGGGCGACCGCGTCCACGGCACGATCAAGTCGATCACCGACTTCGGCGTGTTCGTCGGGCTGCCGGGCGGCATCGACGGCCTCGTGCACCTCTCGGACCTGTCGTGGACCGCGGCCGGCGAGCAGGCGGTGCGCGACTACAAGAAGGGCCAGGACGTGGATGCCGTCGTGCTCGCCATCGACGTCGAGCGCGAGCGCATCTCGCTCGGCATCAAGCAGCTCGAGGGCGATCCGTTCAGCAACTTCGTCGCGCTGAACGACAAGGGCGCGATCGTCTCCGGCACGGTCAGGAGCCTGGACGCCAAGGGCGCGGTCATCGCGCTCGGCGGCGGCGAGGTCGAGGGCTACCTGCGCGCCTCCGAGGTATCGCGCGACCGCGTCGAGGACATCCGCCAGCACCTGCGCGAGGGCGACAAGGTCACGGCGATGATCATCAACGTGGACCGCAAGAACCGGGGCATCAACCTGTCGATCAAGCAGAAGGACCAGGCCGACGAGAGCGAGGCCATGCAGCGCATCAGCCAGGAGAACACGGGCGCCAACACGGGCACGACGAACCTGGGCGCGCTGCTCAAGGCGAAGCTCTCGGACAGCAAGTCCAACGGCTGACGAGGGCACCTGCCGATGACCAAATCGGAGCTGATCGACCGCCTCGCGGCTCAGTTTCCGCAACTGGTCGCCAAGGACGCCGAGCTCGCGGTCAAGATGATCCTCGACGCGATGGCCGAGAGCCTCGCGAAGGGGGAGCGCATCGAGATCCGCGGGTTCGGCAGCTTCGGCCTCAACCATCGGCCGCCGCGCACGGGCCGCAATCCGAAGTCCGGCGAGAAGGTGCACGTGCCCGAGAAGCGCGTGCCCCACTTCAAGGCCGGCAAGGAGCTGCGCGAGCGCGTCGATTTCAAGAAGGCGCCGTGACGGGGGGCGTCCCCCGTCGCGGCCTCGGGTCGCCTCCCGCCGGGGGGCGAGGTCGGGGGGGTCGTCGATGATGAGCGTCGTGCGCTGGCTCGTCGGGGCCGCGCTGTTCCTCGCGCTGCTGTTCCTGTCGCTCGACAACGCGGAGGTCGTGACGCTGCGGTTCTTCCGCGTCGCCTCCTGGCAGGCGCCGCTCGTGTTCGTCGTGTTCGTCGCGTTCGTCGCGGGCGTGGCGATCGGACTCGCCGCCGGAGCGCTGCGCAACGTCCGGCTCAAGCGGCAGCTGAAGCGCATGCGTCGCGACGCGGCGCGCGAGCCGGCCGCCCCCGCGCCCCACGGGGCGGCGCCGGCGAGGACGCCCGCGCCGCCGCCGGGCGGGCAGCCGCCGTTCGGCATCGGCTAGCGCCGCGGGGCTGCCGCGCGACGTTCGCGGCGCCCGCTCCGACCCCAACCCCCGTCGTCAGGACCCCGGCCGGCTAGCGATGGAGTTCGAGCTCTGGTGGCTGCTGCCGATCCCCGCGGTGTTCTTCGCGCTGGGCTGGATCGCGGCGCGCATCGACATCAAGCACCTGCTCACCGAGTCGCGGGCGCTGCCCCTCTCCTATTTCCGCGGCCTCAACTTCCTGCTGAACGAGCAGCCCGACAAGGCGATCGAGTCGTTCATCGAGGTCGTCAAGGTCGACCCGCAGACGGTCGACCTGCACTTCGCGCTGGGCAACCTGTTCCGCCGCCAGGGCGAGATCGAGCGTGCGATCCGGATGCACCAGAACCTGCTCGACCGGCCGGACCTGCCGGCCGACCGGCGCACGATGGCGAGCTACGAGCTCGCGCAGGACTTCCTGCGGGCCGGCATGCTCGACCGCGCCGAGCAGCTCTTCGCGAAGCTCGAAGGCACCGTCTACGAGACCCAGTCGCTCTCCCACCTGATCGCGATCTACGAGCAGGAGAAGGACTGGCCCAAGGCGATCGCCGTGACCGAGCGAGTCGCCGAGCTGAACCGCACGCCTGCGAACAAGGAGATCGCGCAGTACCACTGCGAGATCGCGCAGGCCGCGCTCGTGAAGTCGGACCTCGCGGCCGCCCGGTCCGGCATCGAGCGCGCGCTCGCCGTCCACCGCGGCTGCGCGCGCGCGAACCTCGTCGCGGGCGATCTCGCGATGCAGGAGGGGAACCCGGCCGGCGCGCTCGACGCGTGGCAGCGCATCGAGACGCAGAATCCGGCGTCCCTCGCGCTCGTCGCCGAGCGCGTCGCCGACGCGTGCCGCCGGCTCGGCGACCGTCCGCGCGCGATCCGGCTCCTGCGCGAATGGCAGGGGCAGGTTCCCTCGCTCGACATCCTGAACGCGCTGTTCTCGCTCGTGCTCGAGGTCGAAGGCGCGGAGGCCGCGGCCGCGCTGATCAAGGACGAGCTCGCGCGCAACCCGACGCTGCTCGGCCTCGACCGCCTGCTCGAGGCGCAGATCCAGGCCGCGCCGCCCGAGCGGCGGCACGACCTCGAGCTCGTGCGCGGCCTCGTGAGCCAGCACATCAAGCGGCTCGGCCTGTACCGCTGCGAGCACTGCGGCTTCCGCGCCCGCCAGTACTACTGGCGCTGCCCGGGATGCCTGCGGTGGGAGTCGTACTCGCCGCGGCGGACCGAGACGCCGGAGGGATTCGCGTGAGGCGGGACGCGGAACCATGACGAATGAAGAATGAAGACCGAAGCATGAAGACCGAGCCGCCGCGCATCGTCGTCGCCCTCGACCTCCCCGACACCGCGAGCGCGCTGGCGCTCGCGTCGCGTCTCGATCCGTCGAAATGCGCGCTCAAGGTCGGCAAGGAGCTCTTCACGGCCGCGGACGCGGGGCTCGTGCGCGAGCTCGTGCGCCGCGGGTTCCGCGTGTTCCTCGACCTCAAGTTCCACGACATTCCCAACACCGTGGCGCAGGCGTGCGCCGCCGCGACGCGAATGGGCGTCTGGATGCTCAACGTGCACGCGTCGGGCGGGTCCGCGATGATGGCGGCCGCCCGCGAGGCGGTGTCGCGGACGGCCGCCGAGGCGGGCGTCCCGAGGCCGCTCCTGATCGCGGTCACCGTGCTGACGAGCCTCTCCGCCGCGGACCTGGCCGAGACCGGTGTGAACGCAACCCCGGAGGAGCAGGCGCTGCGGCTCGCGCGGCTCGCGCACGCGCAGGGGCTCGACGGCGTCGTGTGCTCGGCGCGGGAAGCCGCGGCGCTCAGGCGCGCGCTCGGACCCGCGTTCACGCTGGTGACGCCCGGCATCCGGCCGGCCGGTTCCGCGGCGAACGACCAGGCGCGCGTGACGACGCCCGCGGAGGCGATCGCCGCGGGCGCCGATTTCCTCGTCATCGGGCGGCCGATCGCCGCGGCGCCCGATCCCCTGGCCGCGCTCGACGCGATCCGCGCGTCGATCACCACCGGAGCACCCGCTTGAAGATCACGATGATCGGGACGGGCTACGTCGGGCTCGTCACCGGAACCTGCCTCGCGGAAGTCGGCAACGACGTGCTGTGCCTCGACGTCGACGCGCGCAAGATCGCGATCCTGAACGGGGGCGGCGTGCCGATCCACGAGCCCGGCCTCGAGGCGATGATCCGCCGCAACGCCGAGGCCGGCCGGCTCCGGTTCACGACCGACGTCGACGCCGCGGTGCGCCACGGCACGCTCCAGTTCATCGCGGTCGGCACGCCGCCCGACGAGGACGGCTCGGCCGACATGCAGTACGTGATCGAGGCCGCGCGCAACGTCGGCCGGCGCATGACCGACTGGAAGATCGTCGTCGACAAGTCGACGGTGCCGGTGGGGACCGCCGACCGCGTGCGCGACGCGATCCGCGAGGAGCTCGGACGCCGCGGCGTCGACGTGCCCTTCGCGGTCGTCTCGAACCCGGAGTTCCTGAAGGAGGGAGCGGCGGTCGAGGACTTCATGAAGCCGGACCGCGTCGTGATCGGCGCGGAGGACGAGCGCGCGATCCGGGCGCTGCGGGCCGTCTACGCGCCGTTCCAGCGCAACCACGAGCGCATCATCGTGATGGACGTGCGCTCGGCCGAGCTCACCAAGTACGCGGCGAACGCGATGCTCGCGACGCGCATCTCGTTCATGAACGAGCTCGCGAACCTGGCCGACCGGCTGGGCGCCGACATCGAATCGGTGCGCCGGGGCATCGGCTCGGACGCGCGCATCGGCTGGCACTTCCTGTACCCCGGCGTCGGTTACGGGGGGAGCTGCTTCCCGAAGGACGTCAAGGCGCTCCAGCACACGGCGACGGCGCACGGGCATCCGCTCCGGCTGCTCGGCGCGGTCGAGGCGGTGAACGAGGCGCAGAAGCGCGTGCTGGTCGACAAGATCGTCGCACGGCTGGGCGCCGACCTCTCGGGCCGCTCGTTCGCGTTGTGGGGCCTCGCGTTCAAGCCGAACACCGACGACATGCGCGAGGCGCCCTCGCGCGTGATCGTCGACGCGCTCATCGCGCGCGGCGCGAAGGTCGTCGCGTACGACCCGGTCGCGATGCCCGAGGCCCGGCGCGCGATCGGCGAGCGGCCCGGCCTGTCGTACGCGCAGGGCCCGATGGCAGCCGCGCAGGGCGCGGACGCGCTCGTCGTCGTGACCGAGTGGCAGGAGTTCCGCAGTCCCGACTTCGACGAGCTGAAGCGCGTGCTGAAGGAGCCGCTCGTCTTCGACGGCCGCAACCTCTACGATCCGGCGCTGGTGCGCGCGGCCGGCCTCGAGCACCACGCGATCGGGCGGCGCTGATTCCCGGCCCGGTCGACTCGGCCGCCGGGCCGATGTCGCGCCGCCGCGCACGCTGTCTATAATCGCGGCGACGTCGCGCCCGGCCCGGGGCGGCGTCCGTCGTCACCGCCACGATCGACCCCGATGAGCCCCGCGCCCCCGCCGCCCGCCGCCCGCTACTCCGCGTGGCGCGAGCGCGTCCGCGCCGGCCGGGTCCTCGTCGTGGGCGACGTAATGCTCGACCGCTACTGGTTCGGCGATGCGGAGCGCATCTCGCCCGAGGCGCCGGTGCCGGTCGTCCGGATCGCGCGCACCGAGGAGCGCCCGGGCGGCGCGGCGAACGTCGCGCGCAACGCGGCCGCACTCGGATCCCGCACCGCGCTCCTGTCGGTCGTGGGCGAGGACGAGGCGGGCGCGGCGCTCGAGCGCCTGGTCGCCGCGGAGGGCATCGCCGCGTCGCTGCTCCACGACGCGTCGCTGCCGACCACCGTGAAGCTCCGCGTGATCGCGCGCCAGCAGCAGTTGCTGCGCATCGACTTCGAGACGCGCCCGTCGCAGGAGGTGCTGGCCGCGAAGCTCCGGGATTTCGGCGAACGCCTGCGCGAGACCGACGTGATCGTGCTGTCGGACTACGGCAAGGGCGGCCTCGCGCACATCGCCGCGATGATCGGGCAGGCGCGCTCGGAGGGCTGCCGGGTGCTCGTCGACCCGAAGGGCGACGACTGGGCACGGTACCGCGGCGCGACGCTCGTGACGCCCAACCGCTCGGAGTTCCGCGACGTGGCCGGCCGCTGGCGCGACGAGGAGGAACTCGCCGCGAAGGCGGAGGCGGTGCGCCGCGACCTCGAGCTCGAGGCGCTCCTCGTGACCCGCTCCGAGGAGGGCATGAGCCTTTATACGGCCGCGGGCGCGCTGCACATCCCGGCGCAGGCCCGCGAGGTCTACGACGTGTCCGGCGCCGGCGACACGGTGATCGCGACGATCGCCGCGCTGCTCGCCGCCGGGGCTCCGCTCGCCGACGCGGTGCGCGTCGCGAACGAGGCGGCGGGGGTCGTCGTCGGCAAGCTCGGCACCGCCGTCGTCCACCCGTCGGAACTCGCCTGATGCCCGGAGCGCGGGCAGGCGCGCCCGACGGCGGCGCGGCGACGCTCGCGGCGCGGCGCGAGGCGATCGGGCGCACGCTCGCCGGCCGCTTCTGGCTGCGCTTCCACGCGAGCGTGCTCGTCTCCGGCACGTTCGCGACCGGTTTCCTCGCGAACGCCGCGATGCTGCGGCTGCCGGTCCACAGCGTCTGGCTGCGCTGGCCGCTCGCGGTGCTGGCCGGCTACGGCGCGTTCTTCGCCCTCGTGCGGCTGTGGCTCGCGTACGTCGGCGTCAGGCCGCTCTTCGGCCCGGCCCGCAGCCTCGACGATCGGACGCGCGGAGGCGGGTGGTCGATCGATCTGCCGTCGGGTGGAGGTGGTGGTAGCGGCGGCGGAGGCGGCCCGTCGTTCGGCGGAGCGGGAGGCAGCTCGGGCGGAGGAGGAGCGAGCGCGGCGTTCGGCTCGCCCGGCGCCCCGTCGGGACTCGCGTCGATCGGCTCGTCGCCGGCCTCCGGCGCGCCGACCGGCCTGCGCTCGGGCGGGGGCTGGTTCGGATCCGCCGGCGGCAAGGGCGGGGGTTTCCTCGGCGACCCGGGAGGCGGCGACGGCGACGGCTGCCTCGTCGCCGTCTTCGGCCTGATCGTGCTCGCGCTGATCGCGGCGCTGGTCGGCGGCGCCGTGCACCTGATCTGGATCGCCCCCGACATGCTGTCGGACGCGGCGTTCAGCGCGATGCTGTCGGCGGGGGTGCTGCCGGGACTCCATCGGGCGAACGAGCCGGACTGGGAGGGCAGGGTGTTCCGCGCGACGCTGCCGGTGCTCGCGATCGTGATGGCGGTCGTGCTCGCCGCGGCCTGGGCGTTCACGCACTACTTCCCCGGCCTGCGGTCGCTCGGCGAGGCGTTCCGCGCGCTCTGACACGAAAACGATGGCCAGGACGAAGACCGTCTACGCTTGCACCGAGTGCGGCGGCGCGTCGCCGAAGTGGCAGGGCCAGTGCCCGCACTGCGGCGCGTGGAACACGCTCGTGGAGAGCGTCGCGGCGCCGGCGCCGACGCGGTTCCAGTCGGTCGCTGGGGCCCGCTCTCCGGTGCGCCCGCTCGCGTCGATCGTCGCGCGCGAGAGCCCGCGCGTGCCCTCGGGGCTCGACGAGTTCGACCGCGTGCTGGGCGGCGGGCTCGTCCCCGGCGGCGTGATCCTGCTGGGCGGCGACCCCGGGATCGGCAAGTCGACGCTCCTCCTGCAGGCGGGCGCGTCGCTCGGCGCGTCCCACAGGGTCCTCTACGTGACCGGCGAGGAATCGGCCGAGCAGATCGCGCTGCGCGCCGAGCGTCTCGGACTCGTGAACGCCCCGGTCGAGCTGCTGGCCGAGGTGCAGCTGGAGGCGATCGTCGCGGCGATCGGCGAGACGCGCCCCGAGGTCGTCGTCGTCGACTCGATCCAGACGGTCTACACCGAGACGCTGACGAGCGCCCCGGGCAGCGTCTCGCAGGTCCGCGAGTGCGCCGCGCAGCTGACGCGGCTCGCGAAGCAGCGCGGGATCGTCGTCGTGTTCGTCGGCCACGTGACCAAGGAAGGGGCGATCGCGGGCCCGCGCGTGCTCGAGCACATCGTCGACACCGTGCTCTACTTCGAGGGCGATCCGCACTCGGCGTTCCGGCTGGTCCGCGCGATCAAGAACCGGTTCGGGGCCGCGAACGAGCTCGGCGTCTTCGCGATGACCGAACGGGGGCTCAAAGGCGTCTCGAACCCGTCGGCGCTGTTCCTTTCGCACCATGCCGAGCCCGTGCCCGGCTCGGCGATCGTCGCGACGCTCGAGGGCTCGCGGCCGCTCTTGGTCGAGATCCAGGCGCTCGTCGATCCGGTTGCCGGCTCGAGCCCCCGCCGCCTGGCCGTAGGCCTCGACCCGCAGCGGCTGGCGCTGCTGCTCGCGGTCCTGCACCGGCACGGCGGCGTCGAGGTCGGTGGCAGCGACGTATTCGTCAACGCGGTCGGCGGCGTGCGCATCGACGAGCCAGCGGCCGATCTCGCCGTGCTGCTGGCGATAGATTCATCTTTCAAAAACAGGGCATTACCGCATAAACTTCTCGTGTTCGGTGAAGTAGGCCTGGCAGGCGAAATCCGCCCGGTCCAGCGCGGCCAGGAGCGCATCCGGGAGGCCGTCAAGCTGGGATTCCGGACGGTCCTGTGCCCGGCCGCCAATCGGCCGAAGCACGCGATCGAAGGGATCGACGTCGTGGCAGTCGATCGGATCGACCAGGCGATCGCGTGGTTGCGCGGCGCCTGACCGGGCGCCCGACCGCCGGTATCGAATTCAGTTTAAAAATGCCTTATAACAACATGAATAAAATTAGTTACTGCAAGACGCCGCCGTACGACACTTGAGCAGCCGGCTTCAAGCCCTCGATCCTCTGATCCGATGTCCGCGCTCGACGACATTCGCTCCCGCTACCTGGACCTCGTCCGGGACAGCCTGGTCGGCCTGCTGCACGAGGATCCGCGGCTCGACGTGGGCGGGAGCGGCGGGCTGGCCGCGTTCGACCGCTCGCTGCGGGTCACGGGCAGCGACTGGCCCGCGACCGCCTTCACGATGATCGGCGAGCGCCGGATGCTCCAGCTCCAGCAGGCAGCCGAAACCGCGATCCGTGACCGGATCCCCGGCGACTTCCTCGAGGCGGGCGCCTGGCGCGGCGGCGCCTGCATCCTGATGCGGGCGGTCCTGGCCGCCTGGGGCGACGAGCGCCGCCGCGTCTGGGTCGCGGACTCGTTCGAAGGGATGCCCCCGCTCGCGCCCGGTCAGCCCGGAGCGAGCGTCGACAAGCTGCGGGACGTCGAGGGATTCGTGGTCTCCGCCGACGATGTCCGGGCGAACTTCGCGCGCTACGACCTGCTCGACGACCGGGTCGTGTTCCTGGAGGGCTGGTTCCGCGACACGCTCCGAAACGACGCGATCGACACGCTCGCGATCCTGCGGATCGACGCGGTCCTGAGGGAGTCGACGACGGACGCCCTCGCGGCGCTCTACGACAAGGTCGCCCCCGGGGGCTACGTGATCCTGGACGACTACGGTGCGTTCGCCGGCTGCCGGGCAGCGGTCGCCGAGTTCCGGCGCGACCGCGGCATCACCGACCCGATCGAGTGGATCGACGACTCGGGCGCCTGGTGGAGGCGCGGCGCCGCCTGAGGCGGCCCCGGCGTCTCCTCCCGCACCGACGGAGGCCCCCATGCAACTCGCCGACGCGCTGCGCGCCCGCTACCTGGACCTGATGCGCGCCAGCGTAACCGGGATGCTCTACGACGACCCCGCCCTCGAGGAGCGCGTCGGCGGCGGTCGGCGCCCGTTCGACCGGGCGCGCCGCGAGTCCGGCAAGGACTGGCCCGCGACCGCGCTCTCGATGATCGGCGCGAAACGGATGCTGCAGTTGCAGCGCGCGGTCGAGTTCGCGCTCGACCAGGACGTGCCGGGCGACTTCATCGAGACCGGCGTGTGGCGCGGCGGCGCGTGCATCCTGATGCGCGCGGTCCTCGCGGCCCGGGGGATCACCGACCGGCGCGTCTGGGTGGCCGATTCGTTCCGGGGCCTGCCTGCGCCCGACGTTGCACGCTATCCGAAGGACGCCGGCAACATGCTGCACGTGTTCGATCAGCTCGCGGTGTCGGCCGACGACGTGCGGGCGAACTTCGCGCGCTACCGCCTGCTCGACGACCAGGTGCGCTTCCTCGCGGGCTGGTTCCGCGAGACGCTCCCCGCCGCGCCGATCGAGCGTCTCGCCGTCCTGCGGCTCGACGGCGACCTCTATGAATCGACGATGGACGCGCTCGAAGCGCTCTACGACAAGGTCTCGCCGGGCGGGATCGTGATCGTCGACGACTACGGCGTGCTCGAGAGCTGCCGCGCCGCGGTGACCGACTTCCGGCAGCGGCGGGGCGTGACCGAGACGATCTACCAGGTCGACGAGAGCGGCGTGCACTGGCAGCGGCGCGCCGGTTGACGCCGGCGTGGCCTCCCCGCGCGTTCGCGGGCCTCGGCGCGAACGATGAGCTTGAACCCGGCGGCCGCTCACCCGTGCCGCGATCGAAGCCGGCCAGCGGCGTCCCGACCTCGTAGCGGCCGCAGGGCAGGGCGGAGGAGCGCGCCGCCCGGGTCCTACTGCGGGCGTATGCCGGCCGCCTCGACGATCGGCGGCCAGCGCGCGACGCCGGCGCGGATGTCGGCTGCGAACCGCTCGGGCGTCGAGCCGATCGGCGTCATCCCCTGGCGGACGAGTTGTTCGCGGACGTCGGGCTCGTTCAGGATCGCCACGACCGCGCGATTCAGCCGGTCGACGATCTCCCGCGGCGTGCCCGCCGGCGCGAGCAGTCCGAGCCAGGGTTCCACCGCGGCCTGTGGAAACCCCGCCTCGCCGATCGTCGGGACGTCGGGGAACTGCGGCATCCGGCGCGCCGACGCCACCGCGAGCACCCGGATCTGGCCGCTGCGAACGTGCGGCTCGACCGCGATCAGGAACGTGAAGTAGACCGGCACCTCGCCTTTCAGGAGGTCGGTCAGCAGCTGGCGGGCATTGGGGTAGGGGATGTGCAGGAGCTCGATGCCCGCCTGGCGCTGGATCATCGTGGCGACCAGATGCGGCAACGTGCCTACGCCCGGGCTCGCGTAGGCGATCGCACCGGGCCTGCGGCGCGCGAGCGCGATCAGCTCGTCGAACGAGGACACGCCGAGCGACGCGTTCGCGACGACGATGAGCGGCGTCTCCACGAGCTTGGCGATCGGCGCGAACGACGTGACGGGATCGACCGCCACGGATCCGATCACGCTCGGCAGCAGCGTGACCACCGATCCGGTGTAGAGCAGCGTGTAGCCGTCGGGCGCCGCCTTGGCGACCACGTCGCTGGCGATGTTGTACGAGGCGCCCGGCCGGTTCTCGATCGTGACCGGCTGACCGACGACCTCGCCGAGCCGCTTCCCGATCATCCGCGGCACGAAATCGCCCTGGCCGCCTGCGCTGGGCACGACGATGCGGATCGGGCGGCTCGGGTACTCGTCCGCGGCATCGGCGGCGCGCGGCCCGGCGAGCGCGAGCAGCGCGATGCACGCGAGCAGCACGCCGAAGCGCGCGCCCCACGCCGTCGCGTCCGGGCGGGCTCCTCGCCGCATCGACGGCGCTCGCGGCCGGTCGCTCATCGCTCGCGGAAACCCGCGCCCGTCGCGAGCGCGGCGAGCTCGCGCCGCAGGACCTTGCCGGTCGAGTTCCGCGGCAGCGCGTCGACGACGATGATCTTCCGCGGCGCGCGGGTGCCCAGGCGCGCTCGCGCGCGCGCCATCAGCGCCGAGACGTCGCGCGCGGCCGCGTCGTGCAGCTCGACGGCCGCGTACGGAAGGTCGCCGTAGACGGCCGACGGGACCGCGAATGCCGCGGCCGCCTTCACCGAGGCGTCGGATTCGAGCACGCGCTCGATCTCGGCCGGGAAGATCTTGATGCCGCTCAGGTTCATCATGTCGTCGGCGCGGCCGTGCAGCACGAGCGAGCCGTGACAGGTGAGCGAGCCCAGGTCGCCCGGGTGGAACCAGCCGTCGCGGAAGTGGCGCGACGTCGCCTCGGCGTCGCGCAGGTACCCGCCGACCATCACCGCGGACCGGACGCGGATCTCGCCGATCTCGCCGTGCCGCGCAGGCGCGCCGTCGGCGCCGACGAGCTCGAGCTCGGTGCCCGCGACGACCGAGCCCACGTTCTCGATCGACGGATCGCGATCGGCGGGCCAGGTGCTCGTGAATCCGCCGGCTTCGCGCGCGCCGTACTCGACGTACAGCGGAGTGCCTGCGGCGCGGAACGCGTCGCGCAGCGTCTTCGGCACGCGCGAACCGCTCGCGAACGCCTTGAGCCCCGCCGGGAAAGCGAGGGCGGAAGGGCCGCCCGCGGCGAGCCCGGTCGCCTGGAGGACCGTCAGGTCGAGACGCGTCACGCGAAGCCGCGAGCAGAGGTCGCGGACGTCGAGCCGCGACGACCCTTCGGTCGACTGGAGGACCGAGGTGAGCCCCTGGTGCGCGGCGCGCAGGCGCGACGAGCGTCCCGGATAGTCCTCGATGGAGCCGAGCAGGAACGGCCTCTCGCCGGGGGCCAGGTTGCCGCGCTCGGCGCGCATCGCGAGCACGCGCTGGCTCATCGGGATGATCTTCGGCTCGCCGGTCGTGCCCGAGCTCGTGAAGTAGAGGGCCGCCGCGTCGGGATCGGCGTGGAGCGCCGTGCACGGACGCTGGCCGGGCGCGGGACGCAGGCGATCCTGCGTCGCCAGCGACAGCGGGCGCCCGTCCAGGCCGTGGCGCGCGTCGACGGCGACGACGCGCGCCACGTCGAGCCGCCCGGCGAGCCGCGCGCGGACCGCGGCGGGCTCGTGCGCGGGCAGGCAGGTCTGCGGCACGCCCAGGCGCAGCAGCGCCAGCGTCGCGACGAGGTTCGTCACCTCGTCGGCGATCGTCACCGCGACGACTCCGCCCGGGCGGCATCCCTCAGCGGCGAGCCAGGCCGCGCACGCGTCGACGCGGCCATTCAGCTCGGCGTACGGAATCGTCCGGCCCGGCATCTCGAGCGCGGGCGGAACGCCGGGATCGGCGCTCCAGCGCCGCAGCCGTTCGCCGAACAGAGTCTCCATGTCCCCCAGGCTGCGCCCGCCGACGGCATCCGCCGCGCGACGCCCCCCCCCCCGAAACGCGACATTCTACCGGCCCGGACCCGTCCGTCCGCGCGCGGCCCGCGAATCGGCGACGCGCCGCCGGGCGAAGGCGTACCATTCCGCCGAACGCCCCATGCACGCCGGAGGCGCCCGATGAGGAGCTGGACACTCGCCCTGCTGGCCGCGCTGCTCGCCGCCTGCGCCCCCGCGCCCGTGGTGCGGCACGAGGCGCCGAGGTTCGTGAACGACGCGCTGTTCGCGCCGCCATCGGAGCGCGTCGACGCTACGCAGGTGTTCGCGCTCTCCGACGACATGCGCCGCTACCTCGCGGCCGAGATCCTGCCGCAGGCGCGCGTGAAGGGGCGCCCGGTCGCGCTGATCGACGCGCTCTACAACAGGAGCCAGCTCAAGCTCGTCTACGACTCGTCGATGACGCGCAACGCCGCCGAGGCGTTCGCATCGCGCTCGGGCAACTGCCTGTCGCTCGTCATCATGACCTCGGCGTTCGCGAAGGAGCTCGGGCTCGGGGTCCGCTACCAGAAGGTGTTCGTCGAGGACGCCGTGGGGCGGGACGGCGACATCTACATGGCGATCGGGCACGTCAACCTGACGCTCGAGACGCACCGGACCGACGAGAGCGTCGGCTTCCGCGTCGGCAAGCGGCCGGCCGAGAGCGAATCGCTGATGGTCGACTTCCTGCCGCAGGAGGACCTCCGCGGCCTGCGCGCGCAGGCCATCGCCGAGGCGACCGTCGTCGCGATGTACATGAACAACCGCGCGGTCGAGGCGCTGTCGCGCGGGCGCGTCGACGACGCGTACTGGTGGGCGCGCGAAGCGGTCTCCCGGGCCCCGGACTACCTGCCGGCGTTCAACACGCTCGGCGTCGTCTACCAGCGGCGCGGCCATCCGCGGGAGGCGGAGCCCGTGCTCCGGTACGTGCTCGAGCGCGATCCTCGCAACACGCAGGCGATGTCCAACCTGGTCGCCGTGCTGGCCGCGCTCGGGCGGAACGACGAGTCTCGGCAGCTCGCGGCGACGCTCGAGCGGATCGATCCCGAGCCGCCGTTCACCTGGTTCCTGCGCGGGATGGCGGCGCTGCGCGCCGGCGACTTCGCCTCGGCGAAGGACGCGTTCGAGAAGGAAGTGGCGCGCGCGCCCGACTACCACGAGTTCCACTTCTGGCTCGCGGTCGCGCTCCTGGGCCTGGGGCAGGGCGAGGAGGCGCGTACGCACGTCGCGCTCGCGCTCGAGAACAGCACGACGCGCCGCGACCACGAGCTGTACGCGGCGAAGCTCGCACGGCTGAAGCAGGGCCGATGACGGTGGGGCCCTGCGCGGGGCCTTGACCGGCGGAGGATCCTCAGCGCCGCGCGGCGCCGCCGACGATGCGCCCGCACACCGCATCGGTGACCTGCCTCGTCGTCGCGTGCCCGCCGAGGTCGCGAGTCCGCAGCTTCGGATCTGCGGTCGCCTGCTCGATGGCCGACATCGTCGGGGATGTCCGGATCGCCCGCGGGCCCGAACAGGATCGCGTCCTTCGACTTCAGCGCGTCGAGGCCCTCGCCGGGCATCATCACGCCGTGGCTCCGGTAGTGGTCGCCGCCCCAGCCGAAGTCCTCGAACGCGAAGCCGAACACGCGGTTCGCGGCAGTCGCGACGGCCTCCAGCACCTCGCGGCCGGCCGGCACGACTTCCTTGCCGATGCCATCGCCGGGAATGGTGGCGATCCGGCGGGTCTTCGTGCAGCGTCCTCTGGCGGGGTCCGGTGCGCCGCCAGCACCGGAACCCTACGCGCTCGGGGCACGTCTCGCGAAACGGCTCCGCGCCTCAACTTCCCGGATTCACGGCGCGACGAGCGGCGCCATGAGCGGACCGAGCGCCTCGCCCACCACGCCCATCGAAGGCAACGCGACCAGCGCAAGCAGCGTCAGGAGCGACCCGAGCAGCAGCAGGCCCACGGCGCCGCCGAGCGTCCACTCGCCGACGGCGAGCACGGTGTCGGTCGCGCCGAAGACCTTCTGGCCCAGGAACAGGCTGTCCACGAGGTCGCGGACGCCTTCCGCCGCTTCCTCGAGGACCGAGGCGTCGCGCTCGTCGAAGCGCGCGCCGTCCTTCTTGTCGAGGACCTCGATGACGCCGACGACCTCGTCGTGATGGCGGCTCAGCACCGGTGCGCAGATCGCGTTGCGCCCCGCGCGCTTCGCCGCGCCGCGTCCCTCGGGGAACGCTTCGCCGGTGCCCGCGGATTCGCTGGCGATCGTGAGCTTGCGCGAGACGATCACGCTGCCGACGAGCGTCGCCCGGGCGAGGGCGCTCGATTCCCCATGATGCGCGCTGGTGCCGACCTCGACCCACGCCCGTTGTTCGCCAGGGTTGTAGACCAGGATGTTGCAGCGCTCGGCGTCGAGCAGTACCGGCAGGCTCTTCACGTAGTAGCGAAGAAGCCGATCCACGCGCTGGGGATCGGCGCGCTCGAAGCGGACCTTGTGCCGCGACGCGAGGCGATGAAGATGCAGGCTGAGCGTCGGAAGCATGGTGACCTCCTTGCCGCGATCCATCGTTCGCGGCGTAGTGCGCGCCCCTCGCGCGAGCGGCCACCCGTAAAACAGGGCAACGCGAAGAGGCGCTCCGCGGTGCCCGTCATCCGACCCGACCGGGCGCCGCGCGATCCAACCGTTCGCCATTCACCCTATGGACTGCACGGCCATCCTGCGCCGGCGCGCGGCCAAAATCCACCCGAAAAGTCAAAGCCCGTTCACGCTGCGGCCTGTCCTGTGCGGGGCATCGGAACCGCAGGCGTCGGCGAGCCGTCGCCCGTTCCTGGTGCGGTCCGGTGAACGGATTCCGTGGTTCCGCGAAGGCTGGGGCGTCTCCCGGTTTTCGGCCGATTACTTCGCATAATTGTTATTATGTCAAATAATGGATTCGACCGAACCTGATCGAAGGATGCCGGACCCGTGGCGCCCCCCCACGGCCCCCGGGCAGCCCTCGCGCAGGACCCGGCCCGCTCACATCGACCGGAACCGCCGCAACGCCATCGCGGCGACGACGCGCTCGCTCGCCAGCTCGCGCGCCGCCTCGCGCGGCAGCATCCCGCGGCGGCTCGCGGCATCGAGCACAGCGGCCGTGTTGGCGCGGATCTTCTCCTCGATCACCTGGAACGCGGCGGTCTGCGTAGCGCCCGCGTATTCCATCGCCGCGCAGATCACGCCGCCCGCGTTCGCGATGAAATCGGGCACCACCCACACGCCGCGCCCGTGCAGGGTCTTCTCCGCGTCCGCCGTGAACGGGATGTTCGCGCCCTCGAGCACGAGCCTCGCGCGGAGCCGATCGACGTTGTCCGCGCGCACGACGTCCGGCCGTGCAGCCGGGACGAAGATCTCGCACTCGACGCCGACGACCCCGTCGCGGTCGACGCGGCGACCCTCCGGATGGTCGCCGACCGACTTTCCGGCCGCCTTGAGCCGCGCCAGCGCCGCGACGTCGAGCCCGCGCTCGTCGACGATCGCCCCTTGCGAATCGGACGCCGCCACCAGCACGGCGCCCTGCTTCGCCAGAAACGCGGCGGCGTGCCGGCCGACCGCCCCGAAGCCCTGGACGACGATCCGCGCCCCTTCGAGCTTCATCCCGGCGTGGCGGGCGGCGACGTCGGCGGCGCAGGACAGCCCCCATCCGGTCGCGCCGAGCTCGTCGAGCGGGATGCCGCCCAGCGCGGCCGGCAGGCCGACCGCGCGCCCGATCTCGTCGTGGATCCACGCCATGCAGGTCTCGTCGGTACCCATGTCGGGGCCGAACACGTAGTCGCGCTCGTGGCGAAGCGCGTGCGCGAACGCCCGGATCAGCGCCTCCTTCCGCTCGCGCGGCATCCGCGGGTCGCCGCGCAGCACCGACTTGCCGCCGCCGTGGCGCAGGCCGGCGGCGGCGTTCTTCAGCGTCATCGCGCGCGCGAGGCGGAAGCACTCGTCGGTCGAGACATCCGGCGCCATGCGCAGGCCGCCGATGGACGGGCCGCGCGCCACGTTGTCGACCACCAGCACCGCCTCGAGGCCGAGGCCACGCTCCTGCACGTGGACGACCTTCGCGGGACCGAGGTCGTCGCCGATGCGGAAGACATCCATGCCTGCGTCTCCTTCTTCCGATGAATCCGTGCAGTCCTGCCGCCTACCGGCGCGCGCGGTCGACGAGCGCGCGCCATCCCGGATACCTCGCCGCGGTCAGCGCGAACTTGCTCGCGTGCGCGCCGAGCGGCAGGCCGGCCTCGAGCGCGACGGCGAACGCCTCGCCGTCGCGGACCCAGGTGCCGCCGACGAGCGTCACGCCTCGCGCGAACAGGCCGTCGGGCAGGCATCCGGCGCTCGGTCCGATCATCGCGAACCAGCGGGCGCCGGGGCAGCCGCCCAGGATGCGGTCGAGGGTGTCGTTGAGGAGCAGCGTGCTCGTCGAGATCACCTTCGAGCAGGTCGCGAGCTCGCGCGGATCGAGCGTCACGCGATAGCCGTCCCGGTCGCCGGCCAGCTCGGTCTTGAGCTCGAGCACCGTGAGGCGCGCGCCGGTCGCGAGGATCCGGCCCACGAGCGGCGTGAACAGACCGATCATCCCGACGTGATCGCCGGGCCCGGGGTCCAGCTGCCCGATCGAATCGGTGGCGTCCCCTGGGCGGTAGCCCGCGCGGTCGAACAGGCAGCGGGTCAGCGCGTTGGCGGCGGCGAACCCGAGGGTCTTCGCGTGGCCGGTGTCGCTCGCGTAGCGGCGCGCGAGCGCGAGCGGATCGGCGCCCGCGAGACCGAGGCGATCGGCCTCGTCGTGCAGGCGGACGAGCGTGTCGTCGAGCAGCACGTAGGAGAGACCGAGCGAGCCGTCGTCGAGCTCCAGCGCGCAGAACTCGCCCCGGTTGTCGTGGACCGGCCGGACGGGCGGCAGATGGAGCGCGCGCACGCGCGGCAACCGGGCCCCGGTCGCGAAGGCTTCCAGCTGCGTCAGGTAGTCGGTCGCGAAGGTCATCGGCGGATGGTCCGGCGCACGCGGCGGCGCACACCCCGGAACGGACGGAGCGAGACGCGCGCGGGGCCCGGCCGGCCGCGCGCGCCCGGGCGCTACGACCGGATCATCGTCAGCATCATCTTGAAGCGCTGGACGCCTTTCAGCGCATGGGGCTCGTTGGCCGGCATCACGATCATCTCGCCGCTCCGCAGACGGTAGGGCACGCCCGCGATCCTGACCTCGGCCTCGCCGTCGAGCACCTGGATCAGCGCGTCGAACGGCGCCGTGTGCTCGCTCAGGCCCTGCCCCTGCGCGAACGCGAACAGCGTCACCGTCCCGGTCTTCCTGTCGACGAGCGTCCTGCTCACCACCGCGCCGTCCTGGTAGGCGACCATGTCGAGCAGCGTGCCGGTGCGGATCTCGCTCATCGGAACCATTCTTCCGGAGTGCATGGCGTCGGCCGGGGCGCCGGGAGCGCGCCGCGAAGCCGTCGTCGCAGCGGCCATGATGCACCGGGACCCGCCGTGCGGATAGACTCGCGCCTCGGGGAGCGGGGTCCGGGCGTCCGGGCCGTCGATCCGCGACCCGCCCCGCTCCACCCTCTCCCGGGATCCTCATGCCTCTGCCGGCCTCCGTCGAACGCGAAGAGCTCCACTGCCGGACCATCGAGATGCGAGGTTACCGGCGCAGCGATGGCGACTACGAGATCGACGGTCGCGTCACCGACGTCAAGCCGCGCGCCATCGAGCCCCGGGGGCGCGGCGCGCCGATGCCGGCCGGCGTTCCCATCCACGACATGAGCGTGCGCCTCGTCGTCGACGAGTTCCTCGTGGTCAAGGACGTCGTCGCGGTGACCGACGGCTATCCGTTCCCGGACTGTCCGCACGCCGCCGGGTCGCTCGCCGCGCTCAAGGGTGCCCGGATCGCGGCCGGCTGGACCTCGCGCGTGAAGAGCCTGCTCGGCAAGGAGTCGTGCACGCACCTCGTGGAAATCCTGATCCCGATGGCGACCGCGGCGTACCAGACGCTCGCGGAAGTCCGCTTCGCGCGGGGCGACCAAGTCGACGCGGTCGGGAAGCCCGTGCGCATCGACAGCTGCTACGCGTACTCCGACGCCCGCGAGCTCGTCCGCCGTCGCTGGCCGGCGTTCCACAAGCCCGGCTGAAGTCCCCCTCGACGGCGGCGGCCGGCGTCTCACAGCGTGACCTTGACGCCGACGTAGATCGAGCGCCCGGCGCCGGGCACGGCCGTTCCCCACAGCGGCACCGAGCCGACCGGGCTGGTGGTCATCGTCGTGCCCTGGCCCAGGTACGCGCCGCCGAGCGGCGGCGCATGGAACGTGTCGAACAGGTTCTCGACGCCGAGGTCGACGCGCACTTTCGTCCAGCTGTAGCTCGCGCGCAGGTGCACGAGCGCGTAGCCCGCGGTCGCGACCTCGTTGCGCTCGGCCGAGACGTCGTCCTTCGCGGCCACCATCACGGCCTCGAGCGCGTTCTCCCAGCCGCCGTGCCTGTGCGTCAGCATCAGCTTCCCGTTGAGCGGCATGATGTTGTAGAGGTTGTCGCCGGTGTCCCGGTTCGTGCCGTTCGCGTAGCTGACCGTGCCGCTCAGCCCGAATTCGCCGATGGCCGTCGCGGCGAGCGGCGCCCGGCCGGAAACGTCGATGCCGTAGAGCCGCGCCGACTGGTTGACGAACTGCAGGTAGACGAACTTCCCGCCGCCCGGGGTCTGGGTGGCGCAGGCGCCGCCGAGCGAGGGCGGACACCGCAGCGCGTCGATGTAGTCGGTCACGCGCGTGTAGTACGGCGTCACCTCGAACCGGGATTCGCGGTCCGGCGAATGCCAGTCGATCGTGGCGGACACCGTGTGCGCCTTCTCCGGCACGAGGCCGAGATTGCCGAGGTAGCCGTTGCCGTCGCCGAACCAGTTGACCATCAGCATCTCCATCCCGCGGCTCATCCACGTGTAGCGCTCGTAGAGGCCGGGCGAGCGGACCTTGCGGGCGAGTCCGAGGTCGACGTCGAGGGTGGCGCTCGCCGCGTAGCGGGCGGCGAACGTCGCGTCCCAGTTGTCGTCGGTGCGCTTGCGGTCGGCGGCGTTGAAGGCGGGCACCAGCACGTTGGCCGGCGCGACGTTGTTGTTGTAGGCCTGCACCGGGCCGGCGTCCGTCGTCACCCGCTCGTAGCGCACGCCGGCGAGCGTCGTCCAGCGCGGATCGGGCCGCCCTTCCCACTCGGCGTAGACGGCCGTGCGGTCGCGCTTGCCGTCGTTGACGTTCCGGAACGTGTTCGGCCACATGCCGCCGCCGGACGCCGGCCACCAGTCGTCGAGCCGGTAGCGCTGGTATTCGGCGCCCACGCGCACGAGATCGCGCTCGGACAGGTCGATGCTCCCCTTCACGACGACGCCGGTGTTCGTGCTCTGGGTGTTCATCGGCATCCCGGCGGCGCAGGTCGGGCCGATCGGAGAGCATGGCGTGCCGTCGGGCGCGGCCGGGCCGCCGGAATCCGCGGCATACCAGTAGCGCTTGTCGGCCCCGAAGTCCATGAAGTGCTCGACCTCTTCGCGCCAGGCGCGCGCCTCCAGCGCGCCCCATGCGAACTTCCCGGCGTAGCGCAGGTTGAGACGCCGCTGCTCGTTGCCCAGCATGTCCATGCGCTGGTTGGGCCACAGCTCAAAGGGGATGTCCTGATAGCCGACTTTGGCCTCGACCAGGTGGCCCCCGCCCGTGAACGCGATGCCGAGCTCGTGGTTCCGGCTTTCGTACGCGGACGACCCGATCTCGTCGAGCGGCAGCGCGTGGCCGGGGCGGCCGGTGACCGCGGACGTCTTGAAGTCGCGGCCCGCGCGCAGGTTGTCGCTCTCGGCCGTCGCGCCCGTGTAGGTGATGCTGAACGATTCGGTGGCGTACGTCGCGGCGAGGTTCCCGCCGAACGCATTGCCGTTGCTCCGGTAGTACGCGCCGATCTCGCCGGCGAGAAGGCTGCCCTCCCCCGGCCTGGCGAATCGGGGGGGCGGCGTCTCGGCGACGATCGTGCCGGCGATGCTGTCGCCGCCGACGCTCACCGGCGTCACGCCGGCGAACACGGCAAGCCTCCCGACATTGGACGGGTCGAGGTAGGAGAGCGCCGGGTTCATGTGGTTGGGGCACGCCGCGATCAGGTCCATGCCGTCGACCTTGATCCGGATGCGGTCGTCGGCGAGGCCCCGGATCGACGGCAGGCTCGACAAGCCGCCGGCGCCGTAGAGGCTCACGCCCGGGACGTTGCGCAGGAGGCTCGCGGTGTCGCTGGTGGCGGGCCGCAGCGCCTTCACCGTCGATGCATCGACGGTGTGCGGGGAGGCGCTCGACGCGTCGCGCACGCCGGTCACCTCGACGCGGCCGAGATCGACCTCCGGGGACTGGGCCATGGCGGGCGATGCCAGGGCGACGGCGATCAGCAGGGAAAGACGCTGGTGCGGAGAATTCATGTTCGACTCGCAGGACGGAGGGGGGCGCGCGAGCCCGCGCCGTCGGACCGCTGGCGCAGCCGCCGCGGTGCGGTCCCGGCTGCGGGCGTTCGGACGACGATGCGCGGCCGCCCCCGGAGGGGCGCCGGACCTCAGGCAGGACGCAGGGGATGGAGGTCGCGCCGACGTGCCTGCGCGAGGCAGGCACGCGACGGAACGATCACGCGCCGGCGGGCGGCGCGCGCGGCTGGACCGGCGGCCACGCGTCGCCGGTCCACGGGATGGCGGAGCGGAGGCGCGGCGACGGCGTGCCGCCCGGGAAGGCGTACAGCGGAGCCGCGACGGGAGCGCCGGGAATGGCGAGCCCGGCGTGCGAGCAGCAGCTCGGGCAGCGGTCGGCCGCGTGCGCGACCGGGCGGCTCTCGCCGCCGCCGTCCCGCGCCGAGTCGCCGACGCGCGCTACCGCCGTTCGATCCGAATCGGCGGCGCCGGTGCGCGAGACCGAGCACAGGTCGGCGAGGAAGCGGCCGCCGTCGCCGGGCACGGTCGCGCGCCCGGCCGCCGGCGCGAGCGTGCCGGCGAGCATCGCGATGATCGCGAACCATGCGGTGGCGTGCCGGCGAATTCGACTCACGAGAGCGACGATGGAGGTCACAGGCGCAGGATGCCGCCGATCATTGCGCGAACGCGCGCACGGCGAATTGATTTCGATCACCTGATCCGGGAGGGGCGTTCGAGGCTCCGCACCGGGCGCGGCCGTTCCGGCGCGGCGAACCCTGCGCCCTCGACCGCCATCGGACCCCCCGGCGGCGCGCGGCGCTACCGGCGCGGCACCGTCCTCGCGGCGGGATCGAGCGCGATCGGCGCGGAGAACGTCACGTCGTAGCTCCACTGCTGCCGGAACTCGTCCTGCGGTCCGGGCGTGCGGAAGCGGCCCGCGACGCGCTTCTCGTCGTAGGCAGTCGGCTCGAAGCGCACCCACAACGCGGAGCTCACGAACGTGGTGAACGCCGCGTGCAGCGGCTCGGCGCTCATCACCTTCGCGTCGGGATTGATCACGACGCGCACCGCGGCGAGCCCGTCGCGCCGCGCCATCGCCTCGAGCGCGGGCGCGTCGCGCGCCTGCGCGGGCGTGAGCTTCCGGTCCGACACGACGACCACGACGTCGAGATAGCCGGGCTCCGCGACGCTGTCGACCTCGACCGCGATCGCGTGCCTGAGCGCAGCGGTCTTCCCGTTCGCGACCAGGGTTCCGCTGGCCTCCTGCGCGAGGACGGGCGCGGACGCCAGCAGCAACGCGATCGCGAACGCGGCCGCGGCGCCCCGCCCTCGCGCACGCTCCCGGACCGCAATCGCCGACGCTCTCACGGAACGCATCGTACGCCGGCCCGCGTCCGACGGGGCCGCCGACCCGGCGCAATGTGCGCCGTCGCCGACTGGCGCGACGCGCTCAGCGACGATAGCCGAGCCCCTCGAGCGGGATCTCGGAGGAACGCCGCGCGATCGCGTCGGCCGCGATGCGTCCGCTCGCGAGCGCGAGCGTCCAGCCGAGCGCGCCGTGGCCGACGTTGAGGTAGAGGTTCTGCACCGGCGAGGCCCCCAGGATCGGCGAGCCGAGCGGCGTGGCGGGGCGCAGGCCGCACCACGGCTCCATCGACTCGATCGGCGCGTCGTAGTCCGCGACGTCCGGGAACGCGGCGCGGGCCTCGGCCGCGAGTTGCGCGAGCCGTGCCGGGTCGGGCTTCTGCGACCAGCCCGCGACGTCGGCCATGCCGGCGACCCGCAGGCGCGGACCCTCGCGCGTCTCGAGCGGTGCGTAGACGACCTTGCGCTTGAAGTCGGTGACCGACACGCGCGGCGCGCGCCCGGTCACCGGAAGCGTGAGGCTGTAGCCCTTGAGCGGATACACGGACAGCCGG
>WBZU01000453.1_pt1 | contig 35209 bp, 31 predicted proteins | sample 5204311 | NCBI WGS metagenome assembly WBZU01 (sample SAMN12344359, study PRJNA552823) | activated sludge metagenome | biome: Activated sludge suspended growth; feature: Nitrification reactor; material: Wastewater; isolation source: activated sludge from nitrification reactor of wastewater...
CCTCGACGATCGCCCCGAGCGCAGCTCGGGGATCGACGACGCGCGCTTGCGGTCCCCGCAGGCGGCCGACGCGCGACGTTTCGCATCGCGAAAGCGGCGCAACGAGGCCGCCGGGGCCGCTGCGTCGGCGAGGGGCCGGCAAGGACAGGCCAGCGCGATTCGCGCGGTCGCGTTCGCCGGCCCTGCGCTCGTCTCGGGTCGCATCCCCGCGCGAGCGCGGGGCCCCTGCTCCGCCTCGACGATCGCCCCGGGCGCAGCTCGGGGATCGACGACGCGCGCTTGCGGTCCCCGCAGGCGGCCGACGCGCGGGGCTCACGCCTTCCACCGACGATTCGAGGAAGCCGCGAGCCGATGCGATCAGTCGCGCGGTCCGTCGCCGGCCCCGCCGAGCGTCGCCTTGGCGGCCTCGACCGCTCCCTCGGCGCGGCGCCGGTTCTCCTCCTCGCGCTTCGCCGCCTGGTCGACGATCTGCGCGCGGATGTCCGGGTAGCGGCGCAGGATCTCGTTGAAGTCGCCGGTGGTGAGCTTGAGGAACTTGCTGTAGTCGAGCGCGGTGACGTCGGCCGAGCGCGGCTGACCGCTCACGAGCGCCATCTCGCCGAAGAAGTTGCCGGGCCCGAGCCGGATGTGCTGGCCCGCCACCGCCACCTCGACCTCGCCCGCGGAGATGAAGTAGGCGGCGTCCGCCGCGTCGCCGCGGTGGATCACGCGCTCGCCCGGCTGCGCGGCGTGCGGCTGCAGGTGCAGCAGCACGACCTCGCGCTGCTCGGACGTGAGCGTGCCGAACATCGGGAAGTGCTCGACGAGCTCCTCGGGCGACAGCGTCCGGTGCGCGGCCGCCCGCGCCTCGGCGTTCGCCTTCGCGACGGCGAGATCGGCCTCCACCTGCCCGATGCGCTCGGCGTGCGCGTCCTCGAGGCGCGCCTTGAGCCCCGGGCGGCCGGCGACGAACGCGTTGATGCGGTCCGCGACGACGAACGCGAACTGGTTCAGCGTGATCGAGATGAGCGCGCCGGCGAGGATCAGGCTCAGGCCCGCGGGCGGCATGAGCCCGAACGCGATGCCGAGGCCGGCGAGGATGAACGAGAACTCGCCGACCTGCGCGAGCGCCGCCGACACGTAGATGCCGGTGCTCGCGGGGTAGCCCATCACCATCACGACCGCCAGCGCGATGATCGCCTTGCCGACGAGGATCAGGAGCAGCACGCCGCCCAGCATCAGCGGCTCGCGCACGATGATCGACGGATCGAACAGCATCCCCACCGAGACGAAGAACAGCACCGCGAACGCGTCCTGCAGCGGCAGCGAGTTCTGCGCCGCCTTGTGCGAGAGGTCGGACTCGTTCAGCACGACGCCCGCGAAGAACGCGCCCAGCGCGAACGAGACGCCGAAGAGCTCGGCGGACGCGAACGCGATGCCGACCGAGAGCGCGAGCACCGCGAGCGTGAAGAGCTCGCGCGAGCCGGTGCGGGCGACCTGCCGCAGGATCCACGGCATCACGCGCGGCCCGACGGTCAGCACGATCGCGCCGAACGCGGCGACCTTGAGGAGCGTGAGCGCAAGCGACACGAGGAGCCCGTGCCCGCCCGCGCCGTGCGCGGCGCCCGGGACCTTGCCGCCGAGCGCCTCGGCGAGCGCGGGCAGCAGGACGAGCACGAGCACCATCGCGAGGTCCTCGACGATGAGCCAGCCGACCGCGACGCGGCCGTTCGTCGTCTGGACCGTGTTGCGCTCCTCGAGCGCCTTCAGCAGCACCACCGTGCTCGCGACCGACAGGCAGAGCCCGAGCACGATGCCCGCGCCGAGCGTCCAGCCCCACAGCATCGCCATCCCGGTGCCCACCGCCGTGGCGACGACGATCTGCCCGACCGCGCCGGGGATCGCGACGCGCCGCACCGCCATCAGGTCGGCGACCGAGAAGTGGAGGCCGACGCCGAACATCAGCAGGATCACGCCGATCTCGGCGAGCTGCCCGGCGATCTCGGCGTTCGCGACGAGGTCGGGCGTGAACACGCCGATCACGACGCCCGCGGTGAGGTAGCCGACCAGCGGCGGGAGCCGCAGGCGGTTCGCGACGTAGCCGAACGCGAACGCGAGCACGAAGCCCACCGCGAACGTGGCGATCAGCGTGACGTCATGCGGCATGCAGGGTCCTCAGGGCGCTCCCGGCGAAGGCTCCGCGCCCCGCTCCGACGGCGCGGGGCGCGGCGATTGTGCCACGCTCGGACGCGCGGCGAAACGTCGGCGAGCGACCGGCGGCGGGCTACGCCGCGCCCGCTCGCGAGCGCCGCGCCCGCCGCGCGAGCGTCATCGCCGCGACGGCCAGCGCGCCCGCGGCGACGCCGACGATCGCATCGCCCGCGAGGGCGGCGGCGAGGCGCAGCGCCGCGCCGATCCCGGGCACCGCGAGCGCGTGCGCGGCGAGCGCCTCGATCGCATGGCCGATCGCGGGGATGCCGTGCGCGAGGATGCCGCCGCCCACGAGGAACATCGCCGCGGTGCCGGCGACCGAGAGCCCCTTCATGAGCTTCGGCGCCGCCGCCACGATGGCCAGTCCGGCCGCGCGCTGCGCGCGTCCCGCGTGGCCCGTGCCGGGCCGCCGCGCGAGCCACGCGCCGGCGTCGTCGAGCTTCACGATGGCGGCGACGATCCCGTAGACGCCGACGGTCATCAGCACCGCGACGCCGGCGAGCACCGCGACCTGCGTCGCGAACGGCGCGGCCGCCACCGTGCCCAGCGCGATCACGATGATCTCGGCCGACAGCACGAAGTCGGTCCGCACCGCGCCGCGGATCCTGCCGCGCTCGAACGCGACGAGGTCGGCGGACGCGCTCTCGAACGCCTCGCGCAGCTTCCGGTCGGCTTCCGCGTCGTCGCCGTGCGCGCGCAGGAACCGGTGGGCGAGCTTCTCGAAGCCTTCGTAGCAGAGGAACGTGCCGCCCGCCATCAGCAGCGGCGTGACCGCCCAGGGCGCGTACGCGCTGATCGCGAGCGCGGCGGGCACGAGGATCGCCTTGTTGACGGTCGAGCCCTTCGCGACCGCCCAGACGACCGGGAGTTCGCGCTCCGCGCGCACCCCGGCGACCTGCTGCGCGTTGAGCGCGAGGTCGTCGCCCAGCACGCCCGCGGTCTTCTGCGCGGCGGCCTTGGTCAGCACCGAGACGTCGTCGAGGAGGCTCGCGACGTCGTCGATCAGCGCGATCAGCCCGATGCCGGCCACGGCGCGGTCCCGGGCGACGCGTGCGTCAGGCGCGCGCCGTCGCGGGCGCGTGGCGCTCGCCGAGCGCGAGGTCCATCTTCATTTCGGTCGCTAGCGCGTCGAGCGCGTGCGCGAGCGCTTCGTTGGAGAGGGCGTCGGGCACGAACAGGAGCGCGCGAACCTCGAAAACGCGCTCGGCGGCCGTCGCGCCGTCGACGACCTCGGTGTGCAGGTCCTCGATCGACACGCCGCGCTCGGCGAGGCTCGTCGACAGGTCGCGGACGATGCCGGGGCGGTCGGGGCCGGCGAGCGCGAGGCGCACCGCGCGCCGCCCGGCGGGCGCGGCGACGGCCTCGCTCCGCGCGATCACGACGCGCAGTCCCGTCGATTCGAGCGCCGCGAGCGCGTTCGAGAGCGCGTCGGCGTTCCCGGCCGGCACGTCGAGGTGGACGATGCCGGCGAACTGGCCGGCGAGGTTCGCCATGCGGCTCGCGGTCCAGTTCGCGCCGAAGCCTTTCGCCCGCTCGGCGATCAGCTTCACGATGCCGGGGCGGTCGGGACCGACGACGGTCACCGCGAGCGAAGCGGTCGGCGCGCGCTGCCCTTCGGTCAGCGTGACCGTGCGCTTCACCATCGGCGCCTTCGTCGCGAAGCGCTCGTCCTGCCTGTGCGACGGCACGGTGCCGTGCTCCCGCGCGTGTCGCACGACGCGCTTCAGGAGCTCGAGTCCCATCGGCGCGAGCGCGCGCTCCCACAGCTCGCGCGCCGACTCGCCCTTGCCGACGAAGCACCAGTCCTGCGCGGCGACCGCGCCGGCGTCCCAGCCGTCGGCGAGGTGGTAGACCGAGCCGCCGGCGATCGGGTCGCCCTCCATGATCGTCCACTCGACCGCGGCGATGCCGCGGTGGCGCGGGAGCAGCGACGGGTGGTAGCCGACGCCGCCCAGGCGCGAGCGCGCGAGCGCCTCGTTGCTGACGCGCGCGTGCGTGTGCGCGGCGACGATGAGGTCGGTGCCCTCGGCGATCGCCTCGCCGGGGACGATCTTCGGGTTCGCGAGGACGTGCAACGGGATGCCGGCCTTCTGCGCGGCGAGCGCGAGGCGGTCGTCGGCCGCCGGCGCGACGACGCGCGCGATCTCGGCCCCGTCCTTCAGCAGGGCGTCGAGTACCGCGGCCCCGAAGTAGCGGGAACCGACCAGCGTGCATTTCATCGGGGACTCCCCTCGAGAACGGCGCGCCGGCGCTGCCGGCGTCGCCCGGAAAGACCGAAGTCTACTGCGGCGGCGCGCGCCCGCGCGGCCCGCGCTCCACGGTCGTCAGGCGGGCGCCTCCTCGCCGACGAGGCCGCGGTCGGCGAGCATCGGTTCGATCGCCGGGTCGCGTCCCCGGAACGCGCGGTAGGCGGCCGCGGGGTCGAGCGTGCCGCCGGACGAGTAGACGCAGCGCAGCAGGCGCTCGGCGACGCCCCGGTCGAAGACGTCCCCCGCCTCGACGAAAGCCTCCCAGGCGTCGGCGTCGAGGACCTCGGCCCACAGGTAGACGTAGTAGCCCGCCGCGTACGCGTTGCCGCCGAACAGGTGGTCGAAGTGCGGCAGCCGGTGGCGCATCGCGATCTCGCGCGGCATGCCGAGGCGCGCGAGCTCGGCCGCCTCGAACGCATCGAGGTCGACGCCGCCGGCGTCCTCGCGCGCGTGGAGCGCCATGTCGACGAGCGCGCACGCCGCGTACTCGACCGTCTCGAAGCCCTGGTTGAACGTCCGCGCCCGCGCGAGTCGCGCGACCAGCGCGTCCGGGATCGGCTCGCCGGTGCGCGCATGGCGCGCGTGGCGCTCGAGCACGCCCGGGTCGAACGCCCAGTGCTCGAAGAGCTGCGACGGAAGCTCGACGAAGTCGCGCAGCACGTGCGTCCCGGACAGGCGCTCGTAGCCGACCTGCGACAGGAGCCCGTGCAGGCCGTGCCCGAACTCGTGGAACAGCGTGCGCACGTCGTCGGCCGTGAGGAGCGTCGGCTCGCCGTCGGGCGCCTTCGCGAAATTGTTGTTGTTGACGATGACCGGCAGCGTCTCGCCGTGCGCGCTCGACTGGTCGCGGTAGCTCGACATCCACGCGCCGCCGCGCTTCGTCGGACGCATGAAGTTGTCGGACAGGAACACGCCGACCGGCCGCCCGTCGGCATGCAGCACCTCGTAGGCGCGCACGTCCGGGTGGTAGACCGGCAGGTCGCGGCGCGGCACGAAGCGGATGCCGAACAGGCGTCCGGCGCAGTCGAACGCGGCCTCGAGCATCCGGTCGAGCGAAAAGTAGGGCTTGACCTCGGCGTCGTCGATCGCGTAGCGGGCGCTGCGGACCTTCTCCGCGTAGTAGCGCCAGTCCCACGGCTCGATCGCGTGCGCCGCGCCGCACGAGCGCGCCATCGCCGCGAGCGCGTCGCGCTCGGCGCGCGCCTTCGCGAGGGCCGGCTGCCAGACCCGCTGGAGGAGCCGGTCCACCGCCGCGGGCGTCTTCGCCATCCGGTCGGCGAGCGCGTACCCGGCGTAGCTCGCGCAGCCGTGCAGCCGCGCGAGCTCCTGCCGCAGCTTCAGGATCTCGCGCGCGACCGGCCGGTTGTCGTGCGCCGCGTGGAGCTCGCCGCGCCGCGTCCAGAGCCGGAACGCGCGCTCGCGCAGGTCGCGACGGTCCGACCACGCGAGGAACGGCGCGACGACCGAGCGCGACAGCGAGACGAACCAGCCGCCGCGCTCGCCGCGCAGGCGCGCGGCCTCGGCCGCGGCCTCCGCGAGCCACGCGGGCAGCCCGGCGAGGTCGCGCTCGTCGGTGAGATGGAGCCCCTGCGTCGCCTCGTCGTGCAGGACGTTCTGCCGGAACGTCGTCGTCAGCGCGGCGAGGCGCTCGGCGATCGCGGCCGCGCGGCGCCGCGCCGCGGGGGCGAGCCGCGCGCCGGCGCGCACGAAGTCGAGGTGCACGCGCTCGAGCAGCGCGCGCTCCTCCGGCGCGAGCGAAAGCGCGTCGCGGCGCGCGTGGAGCGCGTCGATGCGCGCGAACAGCGCCTCGTCGAGCAGGATCGCCTGCTGGTGGGCCGCGAGCTTCGGCGCGAGCTCGCGCTCGGCCTCCTGCAGGGCCGGCGAGGTCTCCGAGGCGGCGAGGTTGTGGAACACGTGCGCGACGCGGACGTACGACCGTCCGCTCGCGTCGAGCGCGGCGAGCGTGTTCGCGAAGGTCGGCGGCGCCGGGTTCGCGCCGATCGCCGCGATCTCGTCGCGGTGCTCGCGCATCGCGGCGTCGAAGGCCGGCGCGAAGTGCGCGGGCGCGATGCGCGCGAACGGGGGCAGGCCGTACGGCGCGGTCCACGGCTGCAGCAGGGGATTGTCGGCGTCGTGCATCGGAAAAGCCGCGCTCCTGACGCGGTCATCGCGGGCGCCGGGCGGGCGCGGGCCGCCATTCTGCCCCAATGCGGCCCCGGCCCGCGAGACGGGGGTACGATGGCGGACGGTTCCTCCGACGAGCACGATGGACAAGCCCCACGCCCCCGCCTGCGACCGCAACCGCGAGCCGATCCTCGCTGCGCTGCGCGAGCACTTCGCCGACCGCCGCGACGTGATCGAGATCGGCAGCGGCACCGGCCAGCACGCCGTGCACTTCGCCGCGGCGATGCCGCATCTCCGCTGGCAGTGCTCGGACCGCGAGCAAAACCTCGCGGGCATCCGGATGTGGCTCGACGAGGCGGGGCTGCCCAACGCGCCGCCGCCCTTCGCGTTCGACGTGAACGGGCCGTGGCCCGCGCGCCGCTACGACGCGGCGTTCAGCGCGAACACGCTGCACATCATGGGCTGGCCCGAGGTCGAGCGCCTGTTCGCGGGGCTGCCGGACCTCCTCGCGCCGGACGCGAAGCTCGTGATCTACGGGCCGTTCAACGTCGGCGGGCGGCCGACGAGCGAGAGCAACGCCGCGTTCGACGCGTCGCTGAAGGCCGGGGCGCCGCACCGGGGGCTGCGCGACGTCGAGGCGGTCGACGCGCTCGCCCGCCGCGCGGGCTTCGTCATGGTCGCGGACCGCGCGATGCCCGCGAACAACCGCTGCCTCGCGTGGAGGCGCGGCGGCGAGGTGAGCGAGGTCAGCGTCCGGACCGGTCGGGGCGCGGCGCGGTGACGCCGGAGATCCGGAAGACGTCGCGGAACGACATCAGCTCGCGCCGGTGCCGCGCGGCGAGCCGGTCGAGGAGCTTCGCGCCCTTCGCGGTCAGCCGGACCTCGACGCGACGGCGGTCCTCGGCGCTCGTGCTGCGCCGGACGAGGCCCGCCCCTTCGCAGCGCGTGACCAGCGACACGACGCCGTGGTGCTTCGCCTGCAGGCGCTCGGCGAGCTCGGTGATCGTCGCCCAGTCGCGCCCGGGATACCCCTTGATCTGCAGGAGCAGCAGGTAGTGCAGCGGCGTGACGCCGTGCTCGTGCGTCGCCTGCTCGCTGAAGCGGAGGAAGCGCCTCAACTCGTAGCGGAACGCCGCGAGCGCCTCGAACTCCGCTTTCGTCATCGCCGGCGCGGGCGGGGACGAGCGTGATGTTTTCCCGGCCATGATGCATCATAGCGCGGAGCCTTTGCGGCGTCGAGTCGGCCCTTGCGTCTCCAGGTCCTTTCCGACATCCACCTGACGGGCGGCGCGCCGCCGGTCCCCGCGACGCGCGCGGACCTCATCGTGCTGGCCGGCGACATCGCGCGGCCGCCCGAGGCGATCGCATGGGCGGCGACGCTCGGCAAGCCGGTCCTCTACGTGCCGGGCAACCACGAGTTCTACGGGTCGAGCATCGAGAGCACGCTGCGCGAGCTCGCGTCGCGCGCCGTGGGGACGAGCGTCCGCGTCCTCGACGACGACGCCGTCGTCGTCGACGGCGTCCGGTTCCTCGGCAGCACGCTGTGGACCGACTTCCGCCTCGACGGCGACGGCGAGCCGCGCGAGGCCGCGATGCGCGAGGCGCGCCGGCTCGTCCGCGACTTCTCGCGCATCCGCGCGCGCGAGGCCGACGACGTCCCGTTCACGCCCGGGCAATCGGTCGTCCGCCACCGCCGGCACGTCGCGTGGCTCGAGGCGAGGCTCGCCGAGCGGCACGACGGTCCGACCGTCGTCGTCACGCATCACGCGCCCTCGCGCATGAGCGTCCATCCGCGCTTCGCGGGATCGCCGCTCAACGGCGCGTTCGTGTCCGACCTGTCGCGTCTTTCCGGCGGCGGCCGCGCCGGGCTGTGGATCCACGGCCACACGCACGACAGCTTCGACTACGACCTCGACGGGACCCGTGTCGTGTGCAACCCGCGCGGGTACGCGAAGGACGGCGTGAACGAGAACCCGCGTTTCGACCCGGGGCTCGTCGTCGAGGTCGGCTGAGCGCGGCGGCGAGCATCGGCGCCACGCCTCCGGCCGCGTCGCGGCGGGGGTTGAAACCGGGCGCGGCGGACCGATCATGACGGATCCGGCCCCGCGCGCCGCGCGGGCTCGTCCAGGCGCCACGATGCAGTTCGACACCCCGCATCCCGCCCACACCGGCTCGGCCTCCGCGCGGGAGGGCTTCAGGCTCGCCGTGCGGATCTCGCTCGCGTTCGTCGCGCTGCTGTGGGTGATCCAGCTCGCGAGCTTCGGCCTCGACCTCGACGTCGTGCCCTTCGGCGTCCGGCCGCGCACGCTCGCGGGCCTCGCCGGCATCCTGGCCGCGCCGCTCGTGCACGGCGGCTTCGACCACCTGATCGCGAACACGCTGCCGCTCGCCGTGGCCGGCGTCACGATGCTGCACCTCTACCCGCGGTCGAGCCGCGTCGTGCTGCCCGCGATCTGGCTCGGGCCGGGCGTCGCGGTCTGGCTGTTCGCCCGGGGCGGCGTCCACGTCGGGGCGAGCGGGCTCATCTACGGGCTCGCCGCCTACGTGTTCGCGGCGGGACTCCTGCGCCGCGACCGGCGCGCGATCGCCGCGTCGATGCTGATCGCGTTCATGTACGGCGCCTCGGTGTGGGGCGTGCTGCCGCTCCGGCCGGGGCACTCGTGGGAGACGCATCTGTCGGCCGCGCTGATCGGGCTCGCGCTCGCCGCGCTGCTGCGCGGCCGCGACCGGGTGCCCGTCGTGCGCTACGAGTGGGAGGAGCGGGGCGTGGTCGACCTCGATCACGAGCCGGCCGGCGAGCGTCCTGCCGACGCCGCCGTCCCGGGCGAGGTCCGCTACGTGTGGAACGGCGAGCGCTATACGGTCGTCGCCGCGCCCGCGCCGGAGCCGCCGCCCGGGGGGCGGACGCTGCACTGAGGACCGCGCGTCGGACAGGTGCGCGGCGAAACCCGCGCGCGCCGGCGCGATCGCGGTAGCATCCGTCCTCGACCGCCCGCGACGAGACGAGGAGCGACCCGCCGATGATCCGACCCGCGCTCGCGCTCGCCGCCGCGCTCGCGCTGTCCGCGTGCGCCGCCACGCCCGCCGCCCTCTGCCGCGACGGCGAGGAGCGCGCGATCGCGGACACGCTCTACTTCGGCACCAATCGTCCGGGCGGCGTCGTCGGCGCCGACGACTGGCAGGCATTCCTCGCGACGAGCGTGACGCCGCGCTTTCCGCAGGGCATCACGTCGTGGCGCGCGTCGGGGCAGTGGCGCTCGGAGACCGGCAGGCTCGAGCACGAGGCCTCCTACGTGCTGCAGCTCGTGCACGCGAATTCCGAGGGCACCGAGCGCGCGGTCCGCGACGTGATGACCGACTACCGGAAGCGCTTCGAGCAGGAAGCGGTGCTGCGGGTGCGGATGCCCGCCTGCGTCTCGCTCAGGTAGGGCGGCTCCGCGCACGCCCCCGGCCGCGGCACCGGCGGCCGCCCTCCGGACGCGTTCAGGCGAGCGCCGGCCGCAGCCGGGCGCGCGAGAGCAGCCACCACGCGATCGACAGGTTGACGAGGTTCCACGCGATCCCGTGCACGAACGCCGCGCGGTAGCTGCCGGTCAGGTCGAAGATCGCGCCCGACGCCCAGCCGCCCAGCGCCATGCCGACCAGCGTGGCCGTGATGACGAGGCCGATGCGCGAGCCCGCCTCGCCCGGCGGGAAGTATTCGCGCACGATGATCGCGTAGGACGGCACGATCCCGCCCTGGAACAGTCCGAAGAGCCCGGCGATCACGAACAGCGACACGAGCCCGTCGAACGGGAGGAACAGCGCGAGCGCGACGCACTGGAGCGTCGACCCGAGCAGCAGCGTGCGCAGGCCGCCGACGCGGTCGCTGATGAACCCGAACGTGATGCGGCTCACGATGCCGCACGCGAGCATCAGCGACAGCATCTGCGCGCCGCGCGCGGGTCCGTAGCCCAGGTCGCCGCAATACGCGACGATGTGCACCTGCGGCATCGCCATCGCGACGCAGCACGCGACGCCGGCCACGACGAGCAGGAGCTGCAGCGCGCTGCCGGACAGCCCGAGCGCCTCGGGCGACGCGGGGCCCGTCCTCGCGCGCGCGCCCGGGGCCGCGGCGTGGTGCGCGGGAGGCGGGCGCCTGAGCAGCAGCGCGAGCGGCAGCATCGTCGCGAGCACGAACACGCCGACGCCCGCGTAGGTCGCCCGCCAGCCGGCGGTCCCGGTGAAGTGCTGGACGATCGGCGGCCACACCGCGCCGGCGAGGTAGTTGCCGCTCGCGACGAGGGCGACCGCGATGCCCCGGCGCCGCGCGAACCACAGCGACACGTGCGCGAGCAGCGGGCCGAAGGTCACCGAGCTGCCCGCGCCGATCAGGAGCCCCTGCGCGAGCGCGAAGCCGGTGAGCGTCGTCGCGTAGCCGGACGCGAGGTAGCCGACGCCGAGCGCGACCGACGAGGCCACGACCGGGCGCAGGATGCCGAACCGGTCGGACCAGCGGCCGAGCGCGATGCCGGCCGCGCCGAAGCCCAGCATCGTGAGCGTGTAGGGGAGCGTCGCGGCCGCGCGCGCGACGCCGAACTCCGCCTGCACGGCCGGCAGCACGACGACGACCGACCACATGCCGACGCCGCCGATTCCCGCGAGCGCGAGCGCGATGGCGAGGCGGGCCCAGGATTGCGGGGAGTCGACGGTGGCGTGGGACATGCGGGCGTGACGGGGGCGGGGAGCCGCGCGGCCGCGGAGCGCCGGCGCGCGTCGATCGGCCGCGTGCGAAAAGCGCGAGTGTAGCGGACGCGCGGGCTCCGGACGCCGCGACGGCCCGCGACCGGGGGCCGGCCGTGCGATATAGTCACGGCGGCCGTCGCGCGTGCCGATGCCCGCGCCGCGGCCGCCGCCTCGCCCGAGCCCCGATGCCCACGCTCGAACGCCCCGACCTCGCGCTGCACTACGAGGAGCGCGGCGCCGGGCCGCCGCTCCTGCTCGTCGCAGGCCTCGCGTCGGACTCGCTCTCGTGGCTGCCGATCGCGACGCCGCTCGCATCGCGATTCCGCACGCTCATGCCCGACAACCGCGGCGTCGGACGCACGCGCCCGCAGGATGCGCCGTGCGCGGTCGACGCGATGGCGGACGACTGCGCGGCGCTGCTGCGCGGCGCCGGGATCGAGCGCGCGACCGTGCTCGGCCACTCGATGGGCGGCTTCGTCGCGCAGCGTCTCGCGCGGCGCCACCCCGACCTCGTCGGACGGCTCGTGCTGGTCGCGACGGGGACGGCCACGAGCGAACGCGACGCGGCCCGGCTCGACGCGATGGCGGCGACCTTCGAGGCGGACCGGGACCGCGCGCGCTGGCTCGCCAGCCTGTTCGAGCTCGTCTTCACCGCGCGCTTCCGTCGCGATCGGTCGAAGATCGACGCGGCGATGGCGTGGGCGCTCGGCTATCCGTACCCGCAGTCGCCGCGGGCGTTCCGGCGGCAGGTCGACGCGACGATCGCCTACGACGGCGCCGGGGACGCCGCCGCGATCGCGGCGCCCACGCTCGTCGTCGCCGGGCGCGAGGACGCGCTGTTCCCGGTCGCGCGCTGCGAAGCGTTCGCGCGGGCCGTGCGCGGCGCCGAATTCGAGGTGATCGAGGACGCCGCGCACGCGGTGCACACCGAGCAGCCGTCCGCGTTCGTCGACGCCGTCGTGCGCTTCGCGGCGCGCGCGTAGGCGCATCCCGCCCGCGGGCCGCGCGTCACTTCTTCGCGCAGGGATCCTCGCGTTCGTGCGGCGCGACCGCGACGCGCACGTCGAACACGCCCTCCGCGGGCTCCTCGACGAAGCCGATGGCGACCGCGCCGGCGGCGGCCGTGCCGGCGAGCCAGCGCGGCACGCCGAGGTCCCGGCGCACGTGACCGTTGCCCGCGAGGAGGGCGACACCGTTCCCGCGGGCGGCTTCCTCCGCCACGACCTTCGCCATCCAGACGTCGCGCGCGACCTGCGCCCGCGCCATCCCGTCGGCGATCGCCGTCGGCAGCGTTCCGCAGTGCGACTCGTCGATCGCGCGCCGCTGGCCGTCGGCCAGGTCGGCCGGCAGCGGCGCTTCGAGGCCGAACGCGGCGATCGTCGCGTCGTCGAGCGCGGCGCGAAAGCCGCCGCGCACGACCTTCGACGCGTCGGCCCGCGACAGGTTGGCCGCGCGCAGCCGGAGCTTCCGCTCGATCGCGAGCTCGATCACCGGCGCGTAGAGCTTCCACTCCCACGCCTGTCCGGCGCTCCCGGCGCGGCGGATCACGCACGCCGCGGCGGCGCACTCGGCGAGCGCGCGATCGAGGTCCGCCTGCCGGTCGCGATCGAACTGCTCCATCGCGATCACGGGGCGCCAACCGGCGTCGACGCGCTCCGCGAGCCACGCGAGTCGCCGGGCGTGGCCGTCGGCGTTGTCGTGCAGCTCGCCCAGCAGGACGACGCGCGGCGCGGCGCCAGGCGGCGCCGGCGGCGCGCCGGCGCAGGCCGCCGCAGCGAGCGCGACGGCGAACGCCAGCGCGAGCGCGCCCGATTGCCCGCGCCGCGCGGCGCGGCTACCATCGACGGCGCCCGCGCCCCGTTCGCGCACCGCGCCGCCCCCATGACCGATTCGAGCCCCGACGCTTCCCACGTACACCCGGCCCGATACGCGGCGGCAGTCGTCGCGCTGCACTGGATCGTCTTCCTGCTGATGGCCGCCGCCTACGCGACGATGGAGTTCCGCGACCTGTTCCCGAAGGGAAGCCCCGAACGCATCGCGATGCGGCTGTGGCACTACGGGCTCGGGCTCGCCGTGCTGGCGGCCGTGGTCGTGCGCCTCGCCGCCCGCGCGTCGACCCGGGCGCCCGGGATCGTGCCGGCGCCGCCCGCGTGGCAGGAACGGCTCGCGCGGCTCGTCCACCTCGCGCTCTACGCGCTGATGGTCGCGCTGCCGCTCGTCGGCTGGCTCGCGGTGAGCGCCGAGGGCCGGCCGATCGCGCTGGCCGGGGTTCCGCTGCCGATGCTGATCGGTCCCGACCGCGCCTGGGTCAAGCCGCTCGAGACGATCCACGAGGTCATGGGCCAGGCGGGCTACGCGCTCGTCGGGCTGCACGCCGCGGCGGCGCTGTGGCACCACTACGTGATCCGCGACAACACGCTCGCGCTCATGTGGCCGTTCGCCAGGGCGCGCTGACCCGTCGTCCCCGGGGACCGGGGCGCGCCGCACGCTACCTGAGCAGCAGCACCGGCACCTTCGAGCCGGCGATCACCTTCGTCGCGACCGAGCCCATCACGAGGTTCGCCATCGCGGTGTGGCCGTGCGTCCCCATCGCGATGAGGTCGCAGCCCGACGCGCTCGCGTGCCCGACGATCTCGTGGCCCGGCTCGCCCACGAGCTTCACCGGGCGGAAAGCGATGCCGCGCTTGCCGAGGATCTCCGCGGCGGGCTTCAGCGCCTCGTCGCTCTCCTCCGAATAGTAGCGGTCGACCGCTTCCTTGCCCGCCCACGCCGCCGCGCGGCCGTAGGGAATGGGCAGGTGGACGTGCACGAGCTCGATGACGGGCGGCTCGCGGAACCAGGTGATCCTCGCGAGAAACGATTCGAGCGCGACCATCGCGTGCTTCGACCCGTCGGTGGCGATCAGGACCTTCATGGCGTGCCTTTCGTGGACCGGGAACCCGGCGACAGTCTAACCGATCGCGCGCGCCGCGACGCGCGCGAGCGGCAGCGAGACGACGACCTGCTCGGGATCCTCGGGATCGTCGGCCGTCGTGAAGCCGAGCGACTCGACGAACCGCAGCATCGTGTGGTTCGACCGCAGCACGGCGCCGTGGAGGCGCGCGACGCCGGCCCTGCGGGCCGCCTCGGCGAGCGCGCGCATCAGCGCGCGGGCGACGCCCTGCCCCTGCCAGGCATCGTCGACGACGACCGCGAACTCGGCGCTCTCGCCGTCCGGGTTGCGGATGTAGCGCGCGACCGCGACGATCTTCCGGTCCTCGCCCGCGCCGACGGACGCGAGCGCCACGAGCGCGAGCTCGCGGTCGTAGTCGACCTGCGTGAAGCGCGCGAGCATCTGCGGCGTCAGCTCGTGCATCCGGTAGAAGAACCGGAAGTAGCGCGTCTCCTCCGAGAGCCCCGCGATGAACGCCTTCTCCCTCTCGGCGTCCTCGGGGCGGATCGGCCGGATCGCGAGCGTCCTGCCGCCGCGGATCGTGATCGCGCCTTCGAGCTCGGTCGGGTACGGGTGGATCGCCATGTGACCGTAGCCGCGGCGCGACTTGCGCCGGGGGTCGACCGTGACGCGCGCCGCGCCGATCATCGCGACGTCCGGCGCCACCAGCACCGGGTCGAGCTCGAGCGTCTGCACCCACGGGCACGCGCACACGAGCGCAGAGAGCTGGAGCAGCAGCCGCACCAGCGGGTCGAGCTCGGCCTCGGCCGCCACGCCGACGCCCGCGGCGCGCTGCCGGCGGTCGCCGGTCACGAGGTCGACGGCGAGCCTGCGGTTGAGCGGCGGCAGCGCGATCGCGCGCTCGTAGGGCGGCAGCGGCGGGCGCGCGCTCGCGCCGTAGGTGATCACCGGCCCGAACACCGGGTCCTGCGCGACGCCGATCGCGAGCTCGCGCGAGCGCTCGATCCGCGGCGCCTTGCGCACGAACACGCACCCGCCCCATCCGGGCCCGCGCAGCACGGTCCGCGCCTCGTCGATGAGCTCCGCGTACGCCTTCGCGAGCGCGCGGCCGCTCGCGATCGGCCCGCGCGTCGGGAGCGGCAGCGGCACCGGCGCGTCGACCGCGAGCGACACCGGGTAGCGGAACCGGCGCGCGATCGCCTGCGCCTCGGCCAGCGTGTCGGCGCGCTCGATTCTCGGCACCGGCAGCCCGAACGCCGCGAGCAGCTGCGCGAGCTCGCTCGCCGGGAGCGCCTTGCGGTCGTCGAGCGAGTCGCGGAGGCGCTCGGCGACCGCGAGGTCGACCGGCTCCGGGTCCGGCGTCGGCGGCGGCACTTCGAGCAGGAGCTCCTGGTGGCGGCGGTACGACGCGAGGAACGAGAACGCCTCGACCGCGTTCTCGGGCGTGTAGAAGTTCGCGATGCCGCCCGCCTCGAGCGCGTCGCGCGCCTCGCGCCGGTCGATCGCGCCGAGCCACGCCGCGAGCACGGGCTTGCGCGAGCCGCGCGCGACCGCGGCGACGGCGCGCGCCGCGTCGGTCGGCGGGTCCACCGGGCGCGGCACGTGCAGCGCGATGACGCCGTCGGTGTTGGCGTCCGAGACGACGGCGCCCACCGCGGCCGCGAACCGCTCGGGCGGCGCGTCGCCGCGCACGTCGACCGGGTTCCCGCGGTCGCTCTCGTCGGGAAGCAGCGCGTCGAGCGCCGCGAGCGTCTGCGGCTCGAACGCCGCGAGCGGGATGCCGGCGTCGCGCGCGCTGTCGGCCGCGAGGAGCGCGGGGCCGCGCCCGTTCGCGACGACGGCGATCCGGTCGCCCTGCGGAATGCGTCCCGACGCGAGCAGCCGCGCCGCCGCGAAGAGCTGCGTGTAGGTGCGCACGCGCACGCTGCCCGCACGGCGCATCGCGGCGTCGAACACGGCGTCGGGCGACGGTCCTCCCGGCGATCCGGCCTCGACCGAACGCCCCGCCTTGAGCAGCACGACCGGCTTCGTCCGCGCGGCGGCGCGCAGCGCGGACATGAAGCGGCGCGCGTCGTGCACCTGCTCGACGTAGAGCAGGATGCCGTCGGTCTGCCCGTCGACGAGCAGCGCGTCGAGCAGCTCGCCGTAGTCGACGTCGATCACGCCGCCCAGCGAGAGCACCGTCGAGAAGCCGATGCCGCCCGGATGGGCGAAGTCGAGCATCGCCGTGCACACGGCCCCGGACTGCGCGACGAGCGCGAGCCTGCCGGGCAGCACCGGCACGTCGGACACCGTCGCGTTGAGCCCGATGTCGGTGCGGATGACGCCGAACGCGCCCGGACCCGCGAGGCGGATGCCGAGCTTCGCCGCGGTCGTCGCGATCTCCCGCGTCCACCGGCGCGCCTCGGCCGGATCGCCCGCGGGCGCCGACGTGAGCAGGTAGGCCGCCTTCGTCCTCGCGCGCGCGGCGTCCGTCAGCACGCCCGCGACCGCGTCGCACGGCACCGCGATCACGACGAGCTCGACCGGCTTGCCGATCGCGTGGACGCTCCGCCACGACCGCTGGCCGAGCAGCTTGCGGTGCGAAGGATTGACCGCGTGGAACTCGCCGGTGTACCCGGCGGCCATGACGTTCTCGAGCACGACGCGGCCGAACGAGCCCGGCCGCTCGGACGCCCCGACGAGCGCGAACGAGGCGGGCTTGAGCAGCGGCCGCAGGTAGTGGTGCATCGCGGCGACGAGTGTAGCCGAGAGGCGCGAGCGGACCGGCGATTGGCTATACTCGCGCGGGCGCGCCGATGCGCCCGCATGACGCCGGGCGCGCGAGCGGGCCCGTAGCTCAGTCGGTCAGAGCAGACGACTCATAATCGTTTGGTCGCTGGTTCGATCCCAGCCGGGCCCACCTTCCTCGCCGCGTTCGCCGCCCGCGCGTGTCGCCTCGTCCGCGACGCCGGCGGACGCGCGGTCGACGTCGCAGCGCTCGCCGCGTTCGCCGGGCTCGAGTCCGGGCGACGGCCGCCGCGGCGGCTGGCACGCGCCTTGCGACAGGCCGGACACCCATGGCTTCCCCGGTCCTCCTGCTGCTCGGAGTGCCCGAGAGCGGCACGTCCGCGCTCGCCGACGCGCTCGTCCGTTCCGGCGCCGCGCTGGCCGGTCCGCCGGCCGGCGACCCGGCGGGCGTGTCGCAGCACGCGCTGGCCGCGTGCGGGATGCGCTGGGACTCGCTCGCGCCGATGCCCGCGCGGCTCCCCAAGGCGCCCGGGCTCGACGCCGCGCGCGCCGCGATCGACGTCTTCCTCGAGCGGATGCCCGCGGATGCGCCGCTCCTCGTCGCCGAACCGCTGGCGACGCGCATCGTCGCGATGTGGCGCGAGCGGGCCGAAGCCGCGGAGCGGCCGTTCTCGACCGTGCTGTGGCTCACGCATCCGGGCTCGGCGGCGGCGGCGCTCGCGCGGCGGCGCCAGTTCGCGCCCGAGAAGTCGCTCGCGCTGTGGCTCGCGCACCTGGTGGAGTTCGAGCAGGCGACGCGGGGCGCCGCGCGCACCGTCGTCACCGAGGAGACCTTCCTCGCGGACCCCGCCGCCGGCGTCAAGCGCCTCGCGCAGGCGACGCGCTTCCCGCCCGCCGCGCTGGCCGCGAAGTCGCCGCCGGCCGCGAGGCAGGCCGCGGCCGCGCCGCCGCCGCTCGGCCTGGGATCGGGGCTGGACGCCGCGCTCGACGCGGGCTACCGGCGGCTCTCGTCCACGGTTTCCGGCGAGCTCAAGCGGTCGGTCGATGCGCTCGCGCTCGCCGCCCGGGAGGCGGTCCAGAGCGCGATCCCGCCGTGGCTCGCGCAGGAGATCGAGTCCGACCGCACGCGCATGCAGACGCTCGCCGACATGGCCGCCGGCCACGCCGCCCGCGCCGAGCGCGCCGCGCGCGACCTGGCCGCGGCCCCGCGCGACGCGCGGGCGCTCGCGGCGCAGGTCGAGGCCCTGCGCGACGACCAGGCGCGCGAGCGCGAGGCGATGACCGCCCGGCTCGAGGCGCTGCGCGACGACCAGGCGCGCGAGCGCGAGGCGACGGCCGCCCGGCTCGAGGCGCTGCACGCGGACCAGGCGCGCGAGCGCGACCACCTGAACGACGAGCTCGCCTCCGCGCGCGGCGAGCTCGCGCGCATCACCGCCGCGCTCGCCGAGGCGCCGCAGGCGGAGGCCGCGCTGCGGACGGAGCTGGGCCAGGCGCAGCGCGAGCTCGCCGACGAGCGCGCGTCGATCGCCAGGCTCGCCGACGCGCTCGAGACCGCCCGCCGCGACGCGGACGGACACGCGCACCGCTTCGAGTCGGCGCGCCACCACCTCGAGCGGTTCGCCGTCGAGATCGAAGAGACCCGGGCGGCGCTCGCCGCCCGCGAGGACTACTGCGCGCGGCTCGCCTCCGAGGCCGACGCGCTGCGCGTGCGGGAAGCCGACTTCCGCCGCGAGGTCGAGGACCTCGGCCGCGAGGGCGAGGCGCTGCGCCGCGAGCGCGACGAAGCGCTGCGCTCGATCGAGCGCGAGCGACGCGGCGGCGGCGAGCGGCTCGTCGAGCGCGACGCCGCGCACGCCCGCGCGGTCGCCGAGCTCTCCGCCGCGATCGAGGAGCGCGACCGCCGGATCGACGAGCTGTCGGCCGAGGCCGACCGGATGGCGGACGCGATCACCGAGGCGGCCGTCAGCGCCGCGGGGCTCGAGGAGCGCCTCGAGCTCGGCGCCGCAGAGCTCGCGGCGCTCCAGTCGCGGCACGACGGGCTCGCGGCGCGGCTGCGCACGCTCGAGAACCGATCGCTCGTGAGGGCCGCCGTCTGGCTCGGCGGCCGCGATCCTTCCGCCGAGGGCCGCCCGCCCTCCTGACGGTCGTCGAGACTGCGGGCGCCGCCCAGCCTGACATGCGCCGATGACGACGCGTCCGGTCGCACCCCGCGATCCGCTCGCCTGGATCGGGCTCGCCGGCGTCGGCCCGGACGACGCCCCGGCCGCGCGCGACTGGCAGCTGAGGCTCCACTGGCCGATGGTCGTCGTGGCGCTCCTCTCGGTCCCCGCCTACATCTTCGACTCGGCGGCGCCCGGGGCCGTGTGGCACCGCATCGCGACCGCGATCGACGCGTTCATCGTGCTCGCGTTCGCGCTCGAGCTCGCGTGGATGCTCCGCCTGACGCGCGCGCCGTTCCGCTACCTCGCCGGCAACTGGCTCAACGTCGTCGTGTTGCTCGGCGCCGGCGCCGCGCTCTTCGGCGCCGCCACAGAGGGGTTCGCGCTGGTGCGCGTCGCGCGCGTGGCCGTCGCGGGGCTCATCGTCGTGCGCGCGATCACCGAGCTTCGCGTGCTGTTCACGCGGCGCGGCGCGCCGCTGCTCGCGGGCGCGGCGTTCCTCGCCACGCTGGTGACCGGCGCGCTCTTCTACGTGCTCGACCCGAAGATCGCGACGTTCTGGGACGGCATGTGGCTCGCGTTCGTGACCGGCGCCACCGTCGGCTACGGCGACCTCTACCCGACGACGACCGCGTCGCGCATCGTCGCGATCGCGACCGTGCTGATCGGCTGGGCGCTCCTGTCGCTGTTCACCGCGAACATCGTCGCGATGTTCATCGGCCGCGACGAGGCCGAGACGCGCGCCGACCTGCACCGCGAGATCGTCGCGCTGCGCGCCGACATCGCGCGGCTGCTCGACGCCGAGGAGATGCGCGTCCGCGCCGGGGTCCACGGCGAGATGCGCGCGCTGCGCGAGGAGATCGCGCGACTCGCCGCGCGCCTGGGCGACCGCGGCGCGCGGCCGCCCGGCTGACGCGTCAACGGGAGCAGCCGCCCGAGGGGATGCCCAGCCTGCGCATCAGGATCTCGGGCACGCAGAAGCGCGTGAACCCGCTCTGCAGCATGTTCGCGCCGACGAAGGCGGTGAACCACAGCCAGTTCGCGTTCACGAACAGCGGGCTGCCCGGCGCGCCCAGCGCGAGCGACAGCAGGACGAGGGTGCCGGCGAGGATGCGGATGATGCGTTCGGGGGTCATGCGATTCTCCGGGGGTTGGCGAAGGGACGTCAGTGCGTCCCGGGGCGGTTGACCGCGTAGTAGAGCACCGGGATCACGACGAGCGTCAGCAGCGTCGAGACCAGGATGCCGAACACGAGCGAAATCGCGAGCCCGCTGAAGATCGGGTCGTCGAGGATGAACATCGCGCCGGCCATCGCGGCGAGCCCGGTCAGCGCGATCGGCTTCGCGCGCGCGGCGGCCGCGTCGACGATCGCCCGCTCGAGCGCGACGCCCTTCGCGACCTGCAGGTTGACGAAGTCGACGAGCAGGATCGAGTTGCGCACGATGATGCCCGCGAGCGCGATCATGCCGATCATCGACGTCGCCGTGAACGGCCTGCCCAGGAGCGCGTGGCCCGGCATCACGCCGATGATCGTGAGCGGGATCGGCGCCATGATCACGAGCGGCGTCACGTACGAGCCGAACTGCGCGACGACCAGCAGGTAGATCAGCACCAGCCCGACCGCGTAGGCGGCGCCCATGTCGCGGAACGTCTCGTAGGTGATCTGCCACTCGCCGTCCCACTTGAGCGACCAGGCGCGGTACGGGTCGGAGGGCTGCGTGATGAACCGCTCGTCGTAGCGCCCGCCGTGCGGGGTCGCGAGCTTCGCGATCGCGCCGCGCATCCCGAACATCCCGTAGAGCGGGCTGTCCGCGCCGCCGGCGACGTCGCCGATCACGTAGGTCACCGGCAGCAGGTCCTTGCGGTAGCGGGTCGTCTCGCGCTCGAGCCGCTCGACGTGCACGATCTCGGCGAGCGGCACCGAGGCCCCGCTCGCGCCGCGGACGTTGAATGCGAGCAGCGTCTCGAGCCGCGCCTGCTTCTCGGGCGCGAGCGTGAGCCGCACCGGCACGCCGTACTTCGCCTGGCCGTCGCGCAGCGCGGTGGCGCTCTCGCCCGCGAGCGCCGCGCGCAGCGTCGCGACCGCGTCGGCGGGCGCGACGCCCGAGAGCGCGGCCTTGCGCTGGTCGATGCGCACCGCGAGCCGCGGCGCGGCGTCCTCGATCGTGTCGTCGACGCCGACGACGTGCGGCGTGCCCGCGAACACCCCGCGCACCGCCTTCGCGAGCGCGTGCCGGCCCGCCTCGTCGGGGCCGTAGATCTCGGCGACGATCGGCGACATCACCGGCGGTCCGGGCGGCACCTCGACCACCTTGACCTTCGCGCCGTGCCGCGCGCCGATCGCCTCGAGCGAGGGCCGCACGGCGAGCGCGATCTCGTGGCTCTGCCGCGACCGGTGCTTGCGGTCGACGAGGTTGACCTGCAGGTCGCCCTGCTCGGGCCCGGTGCGGAGCTCGTACTGCCGCACGAGCCCGTTGAAGTTGATCGGCGACGCGGTCCCCGCGTACGCCTGCACGTCGGTCACCTCGTCGAGCGACGCGACCTCTTCGGCGAGCTCGGCGAGCACCGCCCCGGTCGCCTCGACCGGCGAGCCCGCCGGCAGGTCCACGACGACCTGGAACTCGCTCTTGTTGTCGAACGGCAGCATCTTCAGCACGACCCACTGCACGGCGGCGAGCGAAACCGACAGCAGGATCGCCGCCACGATGCCCGCCCCGAGCAGCGCGCGCCTCCGCCCGCCGCGCTCGCGATCGACGAACGGCTCGAGCAGCCGGCGGAATCCGGCCTCGAGCGCGCGGTCGAGCCGGCCGGGGCCGTGCTCCGCGTGCGCGCCCTTCGGCGCGAGCTTGAGCGCGAGCCACGGCGTGATCGAGAACGCGACGCCGAGCGAGATCAGCATCCCCATGCTCGCGTTGATCGGGATCGGGCTCATGTACGGGCCCATGAGCCCGGTCACGAACGCCATCGGCAGCAGCGCGGCGATCACCGTGAACGTCGCCAGGATCGTCGGTCCGCCCACCTCGTCGACGGCGGCGGGAATGAGCGTCGCGAGCGGCGCCGACGGGTCGAGCGCGCGGTGGCGGTGGATGTTCTCGACGACGACGATCGCGTCGTCGACGAGAATGCCGATCGAGAAGATCAGCGCGAACAGGCTCACGCGGTTGAGCGTGAAGCCCCACGCCCACGACGCGAACAGCGTCGCCGCGAGCGTGAGCACCACCGCGACGCCGACGATCGCCGCCTCGCGGCGCCCGAGCGCGACGAGCACGAGCGCGACGACCGACAGCGTCGCGAACACGAGCTTCGAGATCAGGAGCTTCGCCTTCTCGTCGGCGGTCCTGCCGTAGTCGCGCGTGACCGCGACGCCGACGCCCTGCGGAATCACGGTGTCGGCGAGCTCCGCGATGCGGCGCTCGACGCGCGCGGCGACGTCGACCGCGTTCTCGCCGGCCTTCTTGGTCACCTGCAGCGTGACCGCGGGGACCGCGACGCCGACCTCCGCACGCTCGCCCGCGCCGGCCTTGCCGGGCACGTGCCAGGCGAAGTGCGCGGGCTGCGGCGGACCGTCGACCACGTTCGCGACGTCCGACAGGTAGACCGGCTCCCCGCCGTGGACGGCGACGACGAGGTCGCGCACGTCGCGCGCCGTGGCGAGGAACCCGCCGGCGTCGACGCGCACCGACACGTTGCCGCGCACGAGGTCGCCGGCCGACGCCGCGACGTTGGCCGACTGCAGCATCCGGCGCACCGCGGGCACGTCGAGGCCATGGGCGGCGAGCTTCGCCGGGTCGAGCTCGACGCGCACCTCGCGTCCCGGCCCGCCGATCGTCGTCACCTCGCGCGTGCCGGGCACGCGCTTCAGCTCCGCCTCGACCGCGTGCGCGACGCGCTCGAGGTCGGACGGTCCCTGCGCGGGGTCCTTCGCGTAGAGCGTGATCGCGACGATCGGGACGTCGTCGATGCCCTTCGGCTTCACGAGAGGATCGCCGACCTCGAGCTCCGGCGGCAGCCAGTCGCGGTGCGACAGGATCGTCTCGTGCAGCCGCACGACCGCGTCGTTGCGCGAGACGCCGACCTTGTACTGGACGGTGATCATCGCCTGGCCCGGCTTCGACACCGACCAGACGTGGTCGAGGCCCTGGATCTGCGAGAGCACCTGCTCGGCGGGGATCGCGATCAGGCGCTCGACGTCCTGGGCGGAGGCGCCGGGGAACGACACGAAGACGTTCGCCATCGTGACGTCGATCTGCGGCTCCTCCTCGCGCGGCGTGACGGCGACCGCGAAGAGGCCGAGCAGCATCGCGACGACGCCGACGAGCGGCGTCAGGCGGGAGCCCAGGAAAAACCGGGCCATCCGCCCGGCGAAGCCGAGCGTTCGCGCGTCGTTCATCGGGTCCCTAGGCCTGCGGCGGACCCTTGAGCCGCACGACGCCGATCGCCTTCAGCACGAACTTCTCGTAGAACGGTTCCGAGGTGCCCTTCTTCATCTTGCGGATGAAGTACTTCTCGAACGCGACCTTCGCGTAGTGCACCCACTTGCCTTCCGAGAACCAGTTGACGTTGCGCGGCGGGATCTGCGGCAGCGCGACGAACGCGATGCCGGTGTCGCCCATGTCGGCGAGGCACAGCGCGTTCCAGGTCGCCTTCTCGGCGGGCGCGCGGCCGTCGATCGTCGCGCGGATGTTGAGCGCGGTCGCCGTGACCATCGACTCGATCATGTAGCCGGTCTTCGGGGCGCCGGTCGGCACCGGCGTCGCCTCGACCGGCGGGATCGCCACGCACACGCCGACCCCGTAGACGTTCGGGTACTTCGGGTTGCGCTGGTGCGCGTCGATCAGGACGAAGCCCCGCGGGTTGACGAGCCCCTCGATGCCGGCGACCGCGTCGATGCCCTTGAACGCCGGCAGCATCATCGCGTGACGGAAGGGCAGCGCGTGCTCCTTCATCGGCTTGCCGTCCGGGTCGTGCTCGGTCACGTGCATCGTGCCGGCCTCGACCTTCGTGACCTTGGCATTGCAGATCCACTTGATGTGCCGTTCGCGCAGCGCCGACTCGAGCATCGTCTTCGAGTCGCCGACGCCCCCGAGACCCAGGTGCCCGATGTAGGGCTCCGCGGTCACGAGCGTCATCGGGACGCGGTCGCGGAGCTTCCGGCGCCTGAGGTCGGTGTCCATGATGAACGCGAACTCGTAGGCGGGCCCGAAGCACGAGGCGCCCTGGACCGCGCCGACGACGATCGGGCCGGGATCCTTGACGAACGACCGCCACGCCTCCTCCGCCTTCACCGCGTGGTCGACGTGGCAGATCGAGTGCGTGTGCCCCGACGGCCCCAGCCCCTCGACTTCGTCGAACGCGAGCTTCGGGCCGGTGGCGATCACCAGGTAGTCGTAGTCGACGAAGCGCCCGTCGTTGAGCTCGACGCGGTTGTCCGCCGGGTGCACGCGCTTCGCGCCGGCGGCCTCGAATGCGATGCCGCGCTTCTCGAGCGGCGGCGCCGCGGCGAACTCGATGTCGCCGCGCTTGCGCCAGCCGACCGCCACCCACGGGTTCGACGGGACGAAGTGGAACGTCGGGCCGCTGCCGACGACGGTCACGCGGTCGTCCTTGCGCAGCGCGGCCTTCATCTCGTAGGCCATCGGCATGCCGCCGAGGCCCGCTCCCAGGATCACGACATGTGCCATGGCTCTCCTCCTCGTGACGTGGCGGCTTCAGCGCGCCGCCGTGCGCATGCCCGCGGCGACCGGATTCGCCGCGATCGTCTCGCCGCCGGAAAGCCCGGCGAGGATCTCGATCTCGTCGTCGCCGACGCGCTCGCCGGTGCGGACCTGGCGGAGCCGCGGCGCGCCCGTCGCGTCGATCACGTAGACGCCGGTCACCTCGCCACGCCGCACGAGCGCGGACCCGGGCACCGCGAGCATCGTCGCGACGCCGACCGGCAGGCGCACCCGCGCGTACTGGCCGGGCGCGAGCCCCGCGACGGGCGGAAGGTCGAAGCGCACGCGCGTCGTGTGGCTCTTCGCGTCGGCGAGCGGAACGACGGTCGCCCGGGCGGGCGTCAGCGTCGTCGCGAGCCCCGGCAGATCGACGCGCGCGCCGTCGAGCTTCGCCTTCGCGACGGTCGCCTGCGGCACCGACGCGACCGCGCGCATCTCGCGCGGATCGAAGACCGTCACGATCGGCTTGCCCGGCGTCGCCATGTCGCCCAGCTCGGCGAGCGTCTCGCCGACGACGCCCGCGTAGGGCGCGACGATCGTGGTCCAGTCGCGGGCGACCGCGGCGGAACCCGCGTTCGCGCGCACCGCCTCGACCTGCGCGAGCGCGGCCTGGTAGGCGCTCTCGGACTGGTCGACCGCCGCCTGGCTCACGAACTTCTGCGCGGCGAGCGCCTTGTTGCGCTCGTTCACGCGCTTCGCGTTCGCGAGGTTCGCTTCCGCCTCGGCGAGCTGCGAGCGGCTGGCCGCGACCGCCGCGTCGGCGGCGCGCGCGTCGATCCGCGCCAGCACCTGCCCGGCGCGCACCGTGTCGCCCGCCTTGACCGGCAGTTCGACGATGCGGCCGGCCACCTGCGAGCCCAGCGTCGCCTGCCTGACCGCCTCGACCGTCGCCTCGACCGCCACCGACTGCGCGAACGGACGCGGCGCGACGGTGATCGTGTCGAGCGCAGGCTCGGCGGCCGCGACGGCCGCGGACACCGCGCAGAGGGCGAGGGCGATCGCGCGTGTCATCGGCCGGGTCAGCGCTTCGGCGTCGAGCAGGTCCTGATCCCGAACGGCAGGTAGGCCGGGCAGAACCGGAACAGGCCGGTCGCGAGCAGCCCCACGCCGACGAGCCCCCACCAGCGGGCGTTGCCTTCCAGCACGAAGAAGAGCGACAGCAGCACGATGCCGAGGACGATGCGGATCGTGCGGTCGATGCCGCCGACGTTGGCTTCCATGGGTGCCTCCGGGATGGGGTGATCGGGTACGGAGCCTACTGTAGGGGCGGCCGGGCGCAAAATCCGTGACCTGAATCACAGTTGCCCGGGGAGGGAGGGAGGGGGATCGGGGCTCGCGGATGGGCGATGGGGGCCGGGTCAGCGGAAATAGCGGTCGGCCCGGAACGTCGCGACCCAGGCGGGCCGGTAGACGGCGGCGAGCGAGATCAGCATGCCGGTGAGCGTCGCCTCGCCGAACGCCAGCGTCCCCACGTAAATCAGGTAGTCGCCGAAGGCCAGCGACGGCGGGACGCCGAGCGCGGTCACGAGCACAGCGGCGCCGGCCAGTCCGGTCGCCAGGTAGGACGCGGCCCCGCCGAAGAACGCGACGACGATCGCGTAGACGAAGAAATTGGGCGGCAGCCGCCGCTCCGCCGCGCGCAGGATCGCGAGCGCCGCGCCCGCAGGCAATGCGACGCCGGCGAGCCACGCCAGCCCCGCGTTCGCCCACGGGGCGCCGCCCAGCGCGAACGTGACCGCCACGACGATCGCGCCGCCGACGAGCGCGAGCCACGGCCCGCTCGAAAGCGCGAGCGCCGCGATGCCCGACAGGTGGAACGCGAAGTGCGGCTCGGCGCTGCCGCGGATGCTCCACAGCGCGACGAGCGCCGCGACCGAGGCCGGCCACACCTGCGCGCCCGGCCCCGCGGCGAGCGCGCGCCACGGGGCCCTGCCCACGGCCAGCGCGAGCAGCGGCAGCGCGACGGCCCAGGCGGCGAGCGTCCAGGCGTCCGGGAGCGAGAGTCGAGAGAGGTCCATGGGGGGCCGCACCGGGGGGCGCGGCGCATGATTGTAGAATCCGCGCATTCGCGCCGGCTCCGGCCGGCGCGCGAAGCGCGCCATGAGCGATCCCGCCCCCTCCCTCGCCGACCGCGTCGGCGCCGCGTTCCCGACCCTCGCGCTCGCCGGCCGGCGCACGCTCGAGCGCATCGCCGCGCGCTCGACGCTGCGGCAGGTCCCCGCCGGCACGCAGATGTTCGGCGAGCGCCAGCCCTGCTCGGGGTTCCCGCTCGTCCTGTCGGGACGCATCCGGGTCGCGCAGCGCTACCCGAACGGCCGCGAGATGCAGCTCTACCGCGTCTCGCCCGGCGAGTCGTGCGTGCTGTCGTCGTCGTGCCTGCTCGGCCGCACGCAGTACCCGGCGACCGGTGTCGCCGAGACCGACGTGGAGCTCGCCGTGATCCCGCCCGACGACTTCCGCGCGCTCGTCGCCGAGGACGCGTCGTTCCGCGAATACGTGTTCTCGCTGTTCGGCGAGCGGCTGGCCTCGCTCCTCGCGCTCGTCGAGGCGGTCACCTACCAGAAGCTCGACCAGCGGCTCGCGGCGCTGCTCGTGCTGCGCGCGAAGGACAGCCCGACGATCCACGCGACGCACCAGGCGCTCGCCGACGAGTTGGGCAGCGTGCGAGAGATCGTGACGCGGATGCTGCGCTCGTTCGAGGACCGCGGCTACGTCGAGCTCGGCCGCGAGCGCATCCGCGTCGCCGACGAGAAGGCGCTCGTCGAGCTCGCGCGCCCGGCCTGACGCGCCTTCGATCGCCGGATCGGCGCGGACCCGGCTTCGGACACCGGCGAAGCCGCCGTCGCCGCGCGCCCGTCCCGGGCGACCCGCTCGCCGGGGGCGATCCGCCTCTTCGGGACACGGGCGGTCACGGGAAGGAGGGATTGCCCGGAAGCAAGGGTCGAGTTATGCTTTACCCGCGTCGCCGCAAAGGGGAATGGCGCAGCCGCGCAGGACTCGCTTCGAACGACCAGGGGAGGTTGAAGATGCGAAACCGTACGATGGCCATCGCGCGCCGGGCCGCGGCAGTCGCGACGCTCGCTCTCGCGTCCACCGCGGCGCACGCGCTCCCCAGCAGCGCCGTGTTCGCCTACACCGGTCAGCCGGGCGCCGTGACCGACGTCAGGCTCGAGCTCGCCACCAACACCGGCGTCTACACGATCAACTCGGTCCTGCGCGGCTGGGTCAAGCCCGATGGAGACAATAACGGAGCGTCGGGGACGAACAACTACATCACCGGGCTCTGCGGCAGCGACGACTCGTGCTTGGGCAGCGACAGCGATCATCGAACCTGGTTCACCTTCAGCCTGGTGACGACCGCGTTCTCGTCCATCTCGTCGGCCACGCTGCTCCTCGACGTGCCGAGTCCAGGCGGCGGCGACCAGGGCGTGTACGTGTCGCCGCTCGGCAACCCGACCTACACCGTGTGGGACGTGACGCAGCCCGTGGGCAATTTCACCGCCGGCACCGCCGGGGTGAACGAGTTCATCGACCTGGGTACCGGAACCTCCTACGGCGCGCGCATGTACACGCTGGCCGACCAGGGCACGACGACGAGCATCGCGCTCAACGCCACGGCCGTCGCCTACCTCAACGGCAACCTGCAGAACACCGTGATCCTGGGGGGCGCCGTCACGCCGATCCCGACGCGCGCCCTGCCGACGGCGACGGCGGTCCCCACGAACTCGCCTGCGGCGCTGGCGCTCGTCGCGGCGCTGCTCGCCGCCGCGGGCTGGGCGGGACTGCGGAGACGCAACCGGACGTAGGGCGCCCTCGTTAGCCACGCAGCGAGGCCGCCCGGAGGCGGCCTCGTTCGTCTGCGGTGCGCGCACCCCGCTACGATGGCACGACCGCAGTCGCCTCGAGCTCGATCTTGCCCGGATTGTCGAGCAGGTCGGATACGAAGATCATGCTCATCGCCGGGAAGTGCTTGCCCATCAGCCGCCGCCAGATCTTCCCCAACTCCGGCCGCGCCGCGAGGTAGGCCGGCTTGTCGCAGCAGAACGCAGTGATCCGGCAGACGTGCTCGGGCTTCCCGCCCGCCTGCGCGAGCACCGCGAGCACGTTCGAGAGCGCCTGCTCGAACTGCGGCGCGATCGCTTCCGAATGGAAGCGCTGCTCCGCGTCCCAGCCGACCTGGCCCGCGATGAACACGATGCGGCCGGGCTTCGCCGCGATGCCGTTCGCGTAGCCGATCGGCGGCGCCCAGCCGGGCGGCAGCAAGACTTCCATCGTCCCTCCCTCGTCAGTCGGTGTAGCGCGGCGGATCGGGGTCCTCGCGCCAGTCGTCGTCGGGGCGGGGCACCTTCGCCATCCACGCGCGCACGAGCTCGACGTGCTCGCGCTCCTCGTCGGCCATCTCGACCGCCGCCCGCCTGACCGCGGGGGACGTCGCCTCGCCCGCGAGCCGTGCGAAGAACCGGTGGGCGCGCTCCTCGCCCTTCAGCGCCAGCGCGAGCGCGTGGTACGGCTGCATCAGGTAGTGGACTTCCTCGTGCGCGACCGTCTCCGGGCTCTCGAAGCCGGGCCAGGGCGAGCGCCCCGGCGGCAGCGGCGGCACCCTCGTCCACGCCATCTGCTTCATGATCTTGTCGGCGTGCTTCCCCTCGATCGCGGCCATCTTGCGGAAGAGCTCCGAAACATCGCGGTTGTTGTGCATCTCCATCGCGTCGGCGAGCTCGCGGTAGCGCTCGACCGCGTCGAGCTCGAGCCACAGCGCGTAAGTCATCAGCGTCGCGATCGACGCGGTCGCGCCCTCCGCCGCCTTCGCGCGCGCAGCCGGCCCGCGCGCCGACCGAAGCTTCTTCGCCGTCACTGGCTGCTTCGCCGACGGCTTCTTCACCGCCGCGGGTTTCTTCGCGACGGGCTTCTTCGCGACGGGCTTCTTCGCGACGGGCTTCTTCGCGACGGGCTTCTTCGCGACTGGCTTCTTCGCGACGGGCTTCTTCGCGACGGATTTCTTCGCGACGGATTTCTTCGCGACGGGCTTCTTCGCCCTCGGCGCCGGGGCGGCGGGCTTTCGTGCGGCCTTGCTGCGTGCTGCGGTCACGGTGCGAACTCCGCTTCGAGATCGGCGGGGGCGACGGGGGCGCGGCGCGAGCCGAGCGGGAACGGCGTCCGGTTGCCCGCGTAGAGTACGCCGATGTTGAATCCGTCGTCGGTCATCAGCCGGCGCGCCGCGCGCGCCGCGTCGTCGGTCGCCTTCACCGACGCCGGGTGCACGTGCTGCTTCCACTCGCGCTGCTCGGGCCGGAACGTCACGCAGGGCGAGAGGATCTCGACGAACGAGAACCCCGGGTGGCGCATCGCCTGGGCGATCAGGTCGGCGGTGCCGTTGGGGTCGCCCGCGAACGCGCGCGCGACGAAGTTCGCGCCCGACGCGAGCGCGACCACCAGCGGATGGAACGCGCGCACGCCGGTGCCGCCCGGCGCGAGCTTCGAGTCCCAGTCCGGCTCGGTGGTCGGCGACGGCTGCCCCTTCGTCATCCCGTACACGTGGTTGTCCATCACGATGTAGGTCATGTCGACGTTGCGCCGGCACGCATGCAGGAAGTGGTTGCCGCCGATCGAGTAGCCGTCGCCGTCGCCGCCGGCGACGAGCACGGTGAGCTCGGGCCGCGCGAGCTTGACGCCGGTCGCGGCCGCGAGCGCGCGGCCGTGCACGCCGTGGAAGCCGTAGCAGCTCGTGTAGGCGGGGATGCGCGAGCTGCAGCCGATGCCCGAGACCACGACGGTCTCCTCGGGCTTCAGCCCCAGCATCGCGAACGCCTTGGTGATCGACGAGAGCACCGAGTAGTCGCCGCATCCGGGACACCAGATCGGCTTGGTCGACGACTTGAACGTCGCGGGCGTGCAGGCGGCGGCCGGCCGTTCGGCTTCCGCGAGGGCAGTTGCGGTGGCGGAGGAGTTCATCGGGTCCCTACGCGGAGACGGCGGGGCGCGCGGACGCGCCGGAGATCCGCCCGGACGCCGCGACGATCGCGTCGGCGAGCTGGGCGGGCTTGAGCGGGAGCGGCCCCGGCTGGTGGAAGCTCTCGGGGCGGCCGGGCAGGTCGAACCACGCGCGCAGGTAGCGGTAGAACTGCGCGCCGTGGTTCTGCTCGACGACCAGCACGTGCCTCACGCCGTCGAGCGCTTCGTCGAGCTTCCCGGGCAGCGCCGGCGCGATCAGGCGCATCGCGACGAGCTTCGCGCGCACGCCGCGCGCGGCCGCCCGCGCGATCGCCTCGCGCACCGGGCCGGTGGTCGAGCCGAACGTGATCACCGCGAGCACGCCCTCCCCCTCGACGTCGGCCCACAGGCGGCCGTAGTCGAAGCGCTCGAGCTTGCGCGCGCGCTTGTCGAGCTGCACGCGGTGGTCGCGCGCGCCCGACGACGGCGTGCCCGCCTCGTTCTTCTCGAGGCCGTCCGCCGTGTAGGTGGTCCCCGGCACGCCGGGAATGCCCATCGGCGACACGCCCGAGGGCGTGTCGCGGTAGCGCTTGAAGTCCGGCGCGTTCGCCTCCGCGACGAGCCGCTTCCCGACGAGCCCGAGGTCGGGCGGCCGGTCGATGATCGCGCGCGACTGGCCCATGAACTGGTCGGACAGCACGATCGCGGGCGCCTGCAGCGCCTCGGCGAGGTGCACCGCCCACTGCGTCGTCGCGAGGCAGTCGGCGATCGACGTCGGCGCGACGACGAGCCGCGGCGCGTCGCCGTGCAGGCCGGACACCGCGTACGAGAGGTCGCTCTGCTCGCTCTTCGCCGGGATGCCGGTCGACGGACCGCCGCGCATCACGTCGACGACCACGAGCGGCACTTCCGCGCTCACCGCGAGGCCGATCCCCTCGGTCATCAGCGCGAGCCCCGGGCCGGCGGTCGCGGTCAGCGACGGAACGCCCGCGAACGACGAGCCGACGATCATGTTGATCGACGCGAGCTCGTCCTCGGCCTGCAGCAGCGAGCCGCCGACCTTCGCGAGCGCCGGCGCCATCCACTCGAGGAGCTCGGTCGCCGGCGTGATCGGATACGCGGCGACGAACCGCACGCCGCCGCGGATCGCGCCCATGCCCGCGGCCTCGTTGCCGGAGATGAGCCAGCGGCCCTCGCGCGAGGCGAGCTTCGGGAGCTTCGGGATCGCGGGGAGCGAGGCCGCCGCCTTCGCGCCGGCGTCGATCGCCGCGAGGTTGGCTGCGAGCGAGGCCTCGTCGCGCTTCCACGTGTCGCGCAGGGCCGCCTCGAGCGCCTCGCGCGGGAGCCCCGCGAGCGTCCCGGCGAGCCCGAGCGCCACCATGTTCGTCCAGCTGCCCGGGATCGCCTTCGCCATCTTCTTCATCGGCAGCGCGGCGACGCGGGCGCCGGTCGCGACGAACGCCGCGGGCGCCTCGCCCTCACCCTCGTCCCCGACGATCAGGCTGCCCGCGGAGAGCGGGATCTCGTCGGCGAAACGGTGCACGTTCTGCCAGTCGAGCGCGAGCAAGAGGTGGAAGCCGTCGTCGAGCGAGCCGACCGGCTCGCGCGCGATGCGCAGGAGCGCCGCGGCCTCCCCGCCGCGGATCTGCGGCCCGCTGGTGCGGACCATGAGGCCGTAGGCGCCCGCCTTGGCGGCCGCCGAGAGGAGCAGCGTGCCGGCCGTCATCACGCCGGAGCCGCCGCTGCCCGCGAGCGCGACCGACAGGCCGGCTCGCGCCGCGTCGTCCGCGTTCGGTGTCGATGTCGATGTCGATGTCGATGTCGTGGTCGCCATGGTGCGCGAAGCTTCGCGCGCGGCGCGCGGCGGCGAATTGACGCAAATCAAGGCCCTCGCAACGGGCGTCCGGCAGCATGTGGACCATAAATCGGTATTGCAGTACCGAATTACCGGATTGACCGCCGGCGCCGGGCCCCGACCCCGGCGGCGGCGCCCCTGGAGGAGGTCCCCGGATGTCGCTTCCCGCCCACCGCTGGCTCATGACCGCGCCGGGCGCGCCGCTCGCGCGCGCCGGGTTCGACGCGACGCCCGGGCCCGGCGAGGTCGCGGTCGCGGTCGCCGGCTGCGGCGTCTGCCACACCGACCTCGGCTACTACTACGACGGCGTGCGGACCAACGCCCCGCTCCCGCTCGCGCTCGGCCACGAGGTATCCGGCCGGGTCGTCGCGGCCGGGGCCGGCGCGGAGGCCTGGGTCGGGCGGGCCGTCATCGTCCCGGCCGTGCTGCCCTGCGGCGAGTGCGACCTGTGCAAGCGCGGCCTCGCCCCGATCTGCCGCAGCCAGAAGATGCCCGGCAACGACATCCAGGGCGGGTTCGCCTCGCACATCGTCGTCCCGGCCCGGGGGCTGTGCCCGGTCGACGAGCGGCGCCTCGCGGCCGCCGGCCTCGAGCTCTGGCAGGTGTCCGTCGTCGCCGACGCGCTCACCACTCCCTATCAGGCGGTCCGCCGCGCCGGCGTGAAGCCCGGCAGCCTCGCGATCGTGATCGGCGCGGGCGGCGTGGGCGGCTACTGCGTCCAGGTCGCCGCGGCGGCCGGCGCGACGGTCGTCGCGGTCGACGTCGACGCGGCGAAGCTCGAGGCGATCGCCGCGCACGGCGCGTCGCTCACGCTGAACGCGAAGGAGCACGACGCGAAGGCGCTCAAGGCCGCCGTCACCGGCTTCGCGAAGGCGCAGGGCCTCCGGCCCACCGAGTGGTTCGTCTTCGAGTGCTCGGGCACCGCCGCGGGCCAGCTCACCGCGTGGAGCCTGCTCGTGCACGGCGCGACGCTGTCGGTCGTCGGCTTCACGATGGACAAGGTCGAGGTGCGGCTGTCGAACCTGATGGCGTTCGACGCGCGCGCGCTCGGCAACTGGGGCTGCCCGCCCGAGTCCTACCCGGGCGCGCTCGACCTCGTGCTCGACGGCAAGGTGGCGCTCGCGCCCTTCGTCGAGCGGCACCCGCTTTCCGACCTCAACCGCGTGTTCGACGCGGTCCACCACCGCGCGATCCGCCGACGCGCCGTGATGGTTCCGGCCTGAAGGAGACTTCCCGCATGAACGCCCCCCACCCGGTCCGCGCCTTCAAGGACCACGACCTCGTCGCCGAATTCGCGCGGCCGGGCGTCCGCTTCGAGCGCCGTCCCGCGCGCACGCCCGAGGGCAAGATCGCCGAGGGCCTCTACAACGCGTGGATCACGCTCGACAACCCGTCGCAGTTCAACTCGTACACGACGGACATGGTGAAGGGCGTGATTCTCGCGTTCCGCGCCGCGTCCGACATGCGCGACGTCAACGCGGTCGTGTTCACCGGCGCCGGCGACAAGGCGTTCTGCACCGGCGGCAACACGAAGGAGTACGCCGAGTACTACGCGGGCCACCCGCAGGAATACCGGCAGTACATGCGGCTGTTCAACGACATGGTGAGCGCGATCCTCGCCTGCGACAAGCCGGTGGTCTGCCGCGTCAACGGCATGCGCATCGGCGGCGGGCAGGAGATCGGCATGGCCTGCGACTTCTCGGTCGCGCAGGATCTCGCGCGCTTCGGCCAGGCGGGTCCCAAGCACGGCTCCGCGCCGATCGGCGGCGCGACCGACTTCCTGCCGGTGATCGTCGGCGCCGAGCGCGCGATGGCCGCCTGCGTGCTGTGCGAGCCGTTTTCGGCGCACAAGGCCTACCAGATGGGGATCCTGACCGACATCGTGCCCGCGCTGCGCGTCGACGGCCACTTCGTCGCGAACCCGCTGATCGAGACCGAGCGGATGACCGACGCCTACGGCCGCTTCGTGTTCGGCGAGCCGAAGACCGGCGACGCGCTGAAGGAAGGCAAGGCGACGCTCGCGCGCGGGACCGTCGACCTGTCGCTCCTCGACGCGAAGGTCGAGGAACTGTGCGCGAAGATGCTGCTCACGTTCCCCGACTGCACGACCAAGACGCTCGAGGAGCTGCGCAAGCCCAAGCTCGACGCGTGGAATCGCAACAAGGAGAACTCGCGCGCCTGGCTCGCCCTCAACATGATGACCGAGGCGCGCGCCGGCTTCCGCGCGTTCAACGAGGGCACGAAGGAATCGCGCGAGGTCGACTTCGTCGCGCTGCGGCAGGCGCTCGCGCGCGGCCAGGCGTGGAACGAGTCGTTCACCGACGGCCTGATGCCGGCGGCGCGGCGCGGGTGACCCGATGACCGATTCGCCGCTCAGGACCGCGGTCGAGCGCGACGGCGGGCTCTTGCGCCTCACGCTCGCGCGGCCGAAGGCGAACATCGTCGACGCGTCGATGATCGGCGCGCTGGCCGCCGCGCTCGCGCGCCACGCGGGCGAGCGCGCGATCCGCGGCGTGCTCCTCGACGCCGAGGGCCCGCACTTCAGCTTCGGCGCCAGCGTCGAGGAGCACCTGCCGGCGACCTGCGGCGCCATGCTCGCGACGCTCCACGCTCTCGTGATGGCGATGCTCGAGTTCCCG
>WBZU01000454.1_pt1 | contig 35144 bp, 19 predicted proteins | sample 5204311 | NCBI WGS metagenome assembly WBZU01 (sample SAMN12344359, study PRJNA552823) | activated sludge metagenome | biome: Activated sludge suspended growth; feature: Nitrification reactor; material: Wastewater; isolation source: activated sludge from nitrification reactor of wastewater...
GGATAGAAGAAATCGATGTGTTCATGGGAGGCTCTCTTTCGGATGGGTTGGGTGCGCCGTTTTCAGCGCCTTCAACCGGTCCATCGCAAACGGTCCAAAAAGAGAGTCACGGGTTCGAACTTTTTTTGTGCGAGTCCGAAGATTGTACGTTGGTGCACGTCTCCGGCTTGTTCGCGCCCAGGGCCTCTTCGAGCCGAGAGGAACACGTCTTGAATACGTCTTTACGAAAAACGATCGGCGGAGGTGGGGTGATTCGAACACCATGCCCGAAGGCACGCACCGATTAGCAGTCGAGCTCGGCACCAATGCCGATTCTCACCTCCGAAGCATACGTTTGGAACATCAAACCACGGGCGCGGTCTTTCGTGCCAAACTTCGCGGCGGAGAACGGAGGTATCGAACCCCAAACCCTTGGCGGGTCCGCACTGTTTTCGAAACAGGCCTGATCCCTGATCAGTTCATTCTCCAATGACGAAGAGTAGAGGAGTCGAACCCCGCAGCCTGAGCTGCCCTCCGTGTTCAAAACGGTGCCGAGTCCACACTCGGAATGCTCTTCATGAAAAGCCGTCGCGGAGGAAGGAGGAATCGAACCTCAAACCCGGAACGGGTTCGCACTGCTTTCCAAGCAGGCCTGATCCCTGATCAGTTCTTCCTCCCAAACCAGTTTTCATTTGGGGTTTCGGACCGCCTGCGGCGTCTTTGGCCCCAAATGCCGGTGGACCATTTGGGGTTTCGGACCGCCTGCGGCGTCTTTGGCCCCAAATGCCGGAAACTGTCGTCAAATCGTCTCGCAGTAATACGCCCACACTTCGGGGATCCGACGAGAACCGAACTTGATGTTGAGCGAATTCGGCAGCCAACGCGGCCGCTCGGGTCGCTTCAAAAGCTTCATTCCCGCCTGCTCCGGCGTACGCCCGCTTTTGCGCGCATTGCAATCTCGGCATGACGCGACGATATTCTCCCAAACCGTGCGGCCCCCTTGCACTCGAGGCACCACATGGTCATAGGTGAGATGCTCGCCGTCTTTCGCAACACCGCAGTATTGGCAGCGAAATTCATCCCGCACGAAGACGTTCGTCCGGGAAAACTTCACGCCGCGTTTCGGCAAATACGCGTGGCGCTTCAATCGAACCACGGCTGGAGCACGAATCGTCATGTTCGGCGAACGAATCTCGTCTTCGTACGTTTCGAGAACATCCACCTTGCCCAGATAGCTCAACGTCACGGCGGCTTGCCAGGAGATGACCTGATGCGGCGCCATCCACGGCGTGAGCAACAATGTTTGCGCAGTCATAATCCACCTCGTCCCAATCATCTTTTCTTTTTCATTACCCGATTCTCCAACGAACGAATTCCGGTGTCCACGGAGGGAATCGAACCCACATCTTTATAAGCACGGTTTCTAAAACCGCCGCGTTTGCCATTACGCCACGTGGACGAAGGATTTGGGACAACGGTCCCAAATGTATGAATGAGTGTCGCCGGTGGGACTCGAACCCACACGCCCCTTGCGAGGCACAGGATCTCAGCCTGTTACGTATGCCAATTCCGAACACGGCGACATGTACAAAAGGTTTTCTTTGAAGATCGACGGAACCCTCCCGGGCGGACAAACTCGGAATTTCCGACAAACTCCCATAAAGGATTTCGTCGTAAAACTCCTGGTCTGGGTGAAGGGATTCGAACCCCCGACCTTCGGCTCCCGAAGCCGACGCTCTACCAGATTGAGCTACACCCAGAAAAAAACTGCGCACTTGTCTGGGCGGAGAGATTCGAACTCCCAACCGCCGGTACCCAAAACCGGTGCTCTACCAGATTGAGCCACGCCCAGATAAAATGAAAATGGTGCGCATGGTCTGAGTGGAGGGATTCGAACCCTCGACCTCCGGCACCCCGAGCCGGCGCTCTACCAGATTGAGCCACACTCAGATAATACCCTCGAAAGGAGTTGAACCTTTCTCGACGAGCATATCAGACTCGCGCTTGCAATACCGGCAAGACGAGGGCATAGCCTCTCTGCGAGGAGTCGAACCTCGCCAGTCGGATTCGTAAGCCGACGCCTGGTCCCCCAGGACAGAGAGAAATAAATCGAAAGATGTGCGGTGAGGGGGAATCGAACCCCCACATCAAGAATGGGACTCTTGCACTCGACCGTCGAGCTGCCACCGCATTGGACAATCAATCATAAAAATCGCCTGGACAAACAATGCCAAAAGCGGCGCCCCCGAGGAGGATCGAACTCCCCTCATCCGATCGACAATCGGACCGCTTCACCAGATGCGTACGGAGGCAAATGGCCCGAGACGGGCCAAACCATTTTGCGTCCTCGACGGGATTCGAACCCGTGTCACCCGATTGAGAGTCGAGCTGCCTTGCCACTAGCAATACGAGGACAATACTTGGACAAACATTTGGGGCTTTCGAACGCGCAAAACCCCGGCGCGGCGAGGGGGAATCGAACCCCCATCCCGAGGTTGGCATCCTCGGACTCTACCATTGAGCCATCACCGCAAGTCGGACGTACGGGAATCGAACCCGCCTTCGTTGGGTCACGACCAACCCTCTTCCCAGATGAGTAACGTCCGCACAAGCGCCCCGTTGGGGAGTCGAACCCCATCACCCGGGTTGAAAGACCGGATTCCTGACCGCTAGAAGAACGGGGCAAAATAATTGTTTCGTTTCACGGGCCCGTTTGACGTGGACAAACATGGTTTGGCATGCCATACCATTGCTCCAACCGTACCCGCAGCTCCAACGGAGGGAATCGAACCCTCATCTCACCGCTTAACAGGCGGGCGCTCTGCCGAGTTGAGCTACGTTGAAATGAGCAGGGGAATCAGCTTTCACCGCCCCTGCAATCATGCGTTTTTCGTATCGTTATTCAATTGTCAGAGACCCGTGCCCGACGAATCGGACATGTTCGTGGATCCGGAGGGGATCGAACCCTCGCCTACCGGTTAAAAGCCGGCTGCTCTACCCTTGAGCTACGGATCCATTGCCGCGTTTCTGCGGCACGTGGGTGTGGACGGGAGGAATTGAACCTCCAAGCATATTAGCGGACGGTTTACAGCCGTCGGGGCTCACCAATGCCCAGCATCCACAAATCATTCATTCGTTCGTCGGAGTCCCATAACGACGAAGGCCGCCTGGTTCTCCCGGGCGGCCTCCTCGATGACGTCGTTTGTCCGACGATATCTAGGATCCACCCGTTTTGCTTCGAGGGCTATCGCTCAGCGGGCCGCAATTCAGGCCGGCAGGCGACACGAAACGCATGCTTTCATGCTCTTTCGTATGCAACTGCTTTGACCCTGGATACGTTGCCATCACCGTTCCCTCGCGCATTTCGTTTTTGATGTTCGCCTATTCGTTTCTGCTCTTCGATTTATTTCATCAACTTTTATCTTTTTTCATTTTGTCTCTTTAATCCATTCTTCAGTACCGGGGGCTGGAATCGAACCAGCGTTGGCGGCTTCAGAGACCGCTGTTTTGCCATTAAACGACCCCGATAAGCAATGGAAGACCCGGGAGGGTTCGAACCTCCACACTCCTGGTTGAACATTTGGGGCTTCGGATCGCCTTCGGCGTCCTTCGCCCCAAACCCCTGCTTCAAAGGCAGGCGCTCTGCCCATTGAGCTACGGATCTAAATAGAAACAACCTCGCTCGTCAACCGAGCCGGTCACTTCCTTGTTTCCCGTCGCCAATCAGTCTACATTTCTTTTGACGTTCGAGTCAATATTTTATTTGCATCGCGATGTCGATTTTTTATTTTTCGTATCACCTCGACGCACCAAAACAAAATCTCTCCTCCTCCTTATATAGTGGACCCGAGAGGACTCGAACCTCTACATTTCCGCTTAAGAGGCGGCTACTCTACCATTGAGTTACGGATCCCAATTCTTCGAATACACCTTGGGCACCATTGCAATGAAATCATTGCAATCACGACCGTCGGGTACACGATCTCCATTCGAGCACCATGCATCCATAACATCATTTCAATGGATACACGTCACCCGTTGCCGGTCATGTCCGGTTTTCCGCATCACGCTTTCCAGACGGACAACCCATTGCATTCAATTCGAATGCGCAGATCAATCCCCAAAGCGCCAAGCCTATTTCGGCACAACCCGCCCCAAATCTATTTGTTTGCCCCGAACGAGAAACGAATACACGTCTCCCGTGCGAGGGAATGAGCCCTCGTCAAGACACCCCATCGACTTATCTGCTCGATAATTCAATGGGCTGCCTGGATTCATCCACCCGACAGCCCCAAAAAAGCCGCCAAATCAATAAATCCGTCGCCAAAAACGCCGAAAGCCGCCTGGTTCTCCCGAGGCGGCCTTCGCATTCGTCCATTCTCTATAGACGCTTGCGCTACCGCCTCCGCTCCTCATCCAGGCTACCAAGATTCCGCGAATCACTTCGGAGATATCCAGTCTGCCCGGATTTTGGTGTAGGGATGAACGAGATAAACGAGATGCATGAGGGTTGATGTTCGCCTTCCGGTTTTCCAAGCAAATTGACGCACAAGCGACCCTGCTTCTGCAAGGCGCTCGGCGCATTCGGCTTGGACATCGGACGGCGCATCAACATCTGAATACTCGTGTTTGGCCTTTATACACGAACATCGATCACTTTGCAAGAAAAAAGTTTCTCGCAATCTCTTTTTTTTTCCACCGCTCGACCCACACCATTTACCCCCCGCACCATCCATAAAAATGACGCGCCGCGATGACCCGCGCTCGAGTCGACGGCGTAATTGAAGCTCGCCCGCTTCGCCGAAAATTCGGCACCCACGCTAATTTCGGTGCTTGAGGTAAAGCGCGATGAGTTCGGCGGTCGAACGAACCGCCAGCTTTCGATGAATATTCTCCGTGTGTTTGCGCACGGTTTTCAATTCGATGGCGGGCTCGAGCTCCGATGCAATTTCTTGCGACGATAACCCCTTGCCCAACATGAGGGCCACGATTTCTCGCTCGCGTTTGGTCAAGCACTTGAATGCTTCGGGCAGGAGAAATACCTGAGCATTGTCACCCGTCGATGGCGAAGGCTGCAAATTCCACTCCTGCAGCTTGAGCACGGGCAAGTCCCGTCGGTACTCAAAACGCTTGCCCGGCAGCACGTGCACACGCACTTGCAATACCGACCGGCGCTTCGGATGAGCCAGTTGCCACGAAGTCGTCCGGGCGTTTTTCGCCAATGCCTTTTCCACGAAATCGTGCATCGAGAATCGCCCGCATTCAAGCCCCGCAGGCTCGGCGTATTCACGCGCCAGCTCGTAAGCCCGCTGATTCAGTTCAATGATGTGTCCGTTTGTCCGGCCATCACCCAAACAGACAAACCCCGTCTCATCCTCATCCAGCATTTGCGCGTGGATGGACCGCCCGACGGTAAATGGCAATTGCAGACGCGCAATCGCCTCGCCGGCCGCCGGCGCAAGATCGACCCCAATCTCCGCGGCATTCACCGGAAATCGCGTCCCACGCTCCGTCAAAAGCGCCAGCACCACGTGCTCGATTTGCCCGTCGGGCAAAGGTTGCTTCACGAGCTTCAGCCCCGCACCTTCACCGAGACCGTATTGATGGAGCAGATGAAGGACCTCGATGTTGCTGCGGAGTTTGTCGGGAAGACCATCTCGATCGCTCCAAAAATCACCGGGGCTCGAACGCAGGGCCGGGTAAAGCGAGGTTCTGAGGTTTTCCGGCTGCGTATGCATCCAACCTTCAAAAATCGGCGGCGGAAGGCGCAACGACGTCTGCGTCATGCTCATGGTTTGTCCGTTGACCAAAATGAGCAAACCTGCCGCAACTCCCAGACTGGGGGCGAGAGCGTCGATGATTTTCCCAGGGTCGTCTCCCGGTATGATTTGAGCCAAATGCGCCTGAGATGAACGCACCGTCGTCGAGTCCACGCCATCGTCGAAGTTCATGCCCATGAGCCTCCTTGTTTGTCAGGATGCTACACGTGCAAGATTACCCAAGACAAGCGATTTCTTTTCCGCCGGCGAGGTTGTCGCGGTGGAATGGTAAGTCGTTTGTCCAGGCGTCGCCTTCAACGACCGACCTTCCGTCTCGAGCGTTCGCAGCAGCGTCATCATCGCGTTTTCGGACAACGTCGTGTAGTGCGCTTCGGCGTAAACCGCTTTGCCCACGCGTATCGCGCGCATGACCTTCGTGGCCATCGACGGCCAAATCGTACGTAACTGATGCAGGGTTTTCCCCAAATGCTCCTCGAGCCACGCAAGGATTGTCGTGCCAAGCTCACGGGTTCGTCGCGAATGGCTCGCTCGGTCGGAAGGACTTGACAGCTTGGGAATGAGGATTGACAAACAGCTTTCTTTCGTTCGGTCTTGATCGCCTCCCAGATCGTCGCGCAAACTTGCAAGATCATTCGCCAATCGAAACGCATAATCGGCGATTTGTCCCACGCGAACGAGCGCATCCAGGCGTTCGGGCGTGAGCGCTTCGGCCGGCGTGGTCAGCGCGCAAAAAAGAAAGAGCACTTCGACGGCGATGCTGTGCGCCGTATCCGAAAGATGCAGCAGCAACGTCATCTCCAGGCGCACGGCTTGAAAACTCGCGTCGTTTGTCACGTCCGTCGTGAGCAGAAATCGAATTCGTTGTCCCACGGGTGCCGGGGCCGTGTGGACATACCGTTTCTCGATTTCCCGAAATGCTTCACGCCGGGGCAGTCCACCCATGCACAACCAATGCACGAGCGGGTTGTCGACGACTTCGGCGCTGCGTTCGCGCATATTGGCCAGATAATGACGGCGCAAGGCGTCGCGACACGATGCCACCAATTCGGAATGCGTTTCGATGCGCGGAGCGAGCATCGTTTGCCATTGCTTACCGATCGCCCGCAACAGGCGCGCATCACGCGTGGACGGAACGGGCAAGGGGGTATTCGTGTGCGCAATCGCCGTCAGATACTGCCCCGATGTCTCCAGCCGTTTTTGCCATTCCCGAATTTCTTCTTCCGGATACATCCGATCGAATACGCCATTGTCACCCGTCGAAATCGCCAGCATGCACCGAATGGCGATTTCCGCCGCAGGCTCCCAAGACAAACCATCGGGGTTGCCGTCATCCGCAATGCGCAACATCATGTACGCACCCGTGTAGGCATAATTCCGGTCGCTTTGACGAATGGGTTCGTCGGGAAGAAGCAATCCGTCGCCGAGCGCCCGGCCGAGCACTTTGGCGGAGATGGTTCGAATGAGCCATTCGTTCTCCGTATCGGCATCGACATTCGCGGGTCGACGAGCGCGCACGAAGTCTTCGGCGGTGGACGTTGCATTGGGCCCGATTTCATGTATCGTATCGAGCAGCTGCAAAGGCCAGGGCGTGGACGAAGCCAAGCTCGAGGCGGTGCTGCGATCGGCTCCATGCAACATCACGTGCTTCATGGGAAATCGTATGGCACGACGAACTGCGGCGAGCACGTCATGCGGGGCCGGCACGCACGAATGCACGTGCGCTTGACCCACGGGCACCGCGAGGCGCACGCAGCCATTTTGTTGCCCCGGCGTGATGATTGCGTCGTACGTTTTCGACGAAAACTCGGTCCAGCGAGCGGCGGGAACGAACTGCAAACGATACCACGGATCATTGCGAGCACCGAATTCGTACACCTGCGAGGTTCCCAGGTAAATTGCATCGAGCGGGGCGCCTTCGCCGAGCGTCGTCAGCATTTCCTCGAGCGCCGTCAGAACCTCGGATTCGGGCGCACACACGGGAATCGTGATTCGAACGGGCGCGCCGATGCACGCGGTGGGAAAAACCCGGAGCAATTTCCGAATGAACGCGAGGTCATATCCCGGGGCGAATTGCGGAACGTGATCGCGCAAGGCATCATCGACGAGCGCGCCGATGTGCGCGGGCGTGGCTTCAGGCCATAACGTCGACGTCACTTTGCAAGGCACATTCGGCGGCAATGACATTCCCGGACGAACCGTATCGGCTTCTTCGGCCCCTGTGCGAATGACCAAATCGATGTCCGTTTGCCAGGCGATATCTTCGCCATAAGCAAACCAGAATTCGACCCGCATTTGCGGATGCGACACGGAGTCGGTAGCTCGAGCGACCGCCAATGCTTCCTCGACCAAGGCTTCGCGCGCACCTCCTCGTGCACGTAGGTATTCGAGGTTTCCCATTATTCGGCAACGAATATCCTTTCGAAGCAGATGGCCTCGGGCCATGACGTTCGTGTGCAATCGGGCGAATTGCGCCAGAAGGGCATCGAAAAACGCGTCGCTGCGCTTTTGCGCATTCAGGTCCGAGACGATACAAACCACGAGGGTATCGATGTCACCACGTTGCGCGAAGTATTCGGCACAAGCGACGACGTTATCAGCGCCCGCCGCATACCCTTTGAGGTTTGTCGCGATGCGACCATTGCCGTCGGGAAGAATGAGCACGCGGCGGCCGATTTGCCGCGGCGAACGCCAGGGGAGGTGGCAGAGGATATCAAGGTACTTGGCTTGCACGGAAATGGCTCCTTGCACGGCACGTGCATTCTCGGGCACGTGGAACGCCGAGCGGCCGGGGTAGGAGCAGATTCTGTGCCGGACAAATCGATGGCCAAAACCTCGATGATTTCAAGAATGAGGCGCATCCATTCGAAGGCAATTGCATGTTTCGCGCAAGCTCGAATGCTGCAAGATGGATGCATTGCCTGAACGGAGGGGCGCGTCGGTTCGGTTTGCGGAACGGAATGGGACGACTTCGGGCATGATCACATTCCGCCAAGGTCACGCACCGACCCGTTCATGCGCGGCGTAATGCCGCCCAGGTGATATGGGGCGATCGTTTTTCCACGCGAACCATTCGTACCCATAACAGCGTCATGTGTTCGAGGTGCAATGCTTGCGCCAAACCACCCACGTCGAACGGTTCGAATCCACAATCGGCGATCAGCTTGCCGACAGCTTCTTTCGCGGCTGCGTCATTGCCGCAGAAAAACATGGCGGGTTTGACGTTGTAGTCGGGGAACTGCGGGTTTTCGAGGTTCTCGAAGCCGTAAATCGTAAATGCCTTCACCACCTTCGCCGTCGGCACGATCGACTGTACGAATTCGCTCCCCGAACGTTCGCTCTTCAGGCCATGCGACAAACCCGGACCTACCGGATTCGTGCAATCGACCAGCACCTTTCCCGGCAGCTCGTTCTTCAAGCCGGCTAGAATCGATTCATTGGCCCCGAAAGGCGTTGCCAGAAAGACGACGTCGGCTTGCGCCACCGCATCGGCAATGGGTTTTGCTTGCAGTTTGTCGCTGCGGTCGAGAGCCTTGGCGACGCTCGCCGAACCTTCGTGCGATTGCGCCAGGACAACGTCGTGCCCGGCGTTTGCGAGTTGAATGGCCAGGGCTGCGCCGACATTTCCAGCGCCGATGAGAGCGATCTTCATGGTATTTCCCTTTTCGATTTGATTCATTTCTCAGCGGCCCAGCGTTTCGATGACCAAATTTGCCGTTTCGGTTCCCGAAAAGTTCTGCTGACCCGTGATGAGGTTTCCGTCGCGAATCGCGAAACCGCGCCACAGTCCCGATTGTACGTAATTCGCGCCCACATTTTTCAGCTCGTCCTCGATGCGCCAAGGCATCAAGTGTTTGTCTCGGGGCATCGCCCCCATGCTCCAAACCGCATTGTCCGCGAAGTCTTCTTCCACATTTGCGAATCCGGTGACGGTTTTTCCTTTCGCGAGCAGCTCGCCATTCGACAGTTTCGCATAACGCAAAATCGCCACGCCATGGCAAAGGGCGCACGCGACCTTGCCGGCTTCGTAAAATTCGACAAACTTTTGGTGCAATTCGGTCGCCTGTTCGAACGTAAACATCGGCGCTTGACCGCCCGCCACGACGATTGCGTCGAATTTTGCGACGTCGATATCCGCGACCGCCTTTGTCGATTCCACCAACGCCGCGAGGCTCGGGGTCGACAGAAAACCCATGCTGATCAGATCGCTTGCCGAGTAGCCGCTTGGATCACGTGGATCGCTCATGGCATCGGCGACACATTTGCCTCCGGACGGGCTGAAGACCTCGACTTCGTACCCGGCTTCGTGAAATGCGTAATAAGGGTGCGTCAATTCGGACCACCAAAAGCCTACGGGCCAGCCGGTCGTGGTCGATGTTGCAGGGTTGGCGATGACGATGGCGACCCGCTTCGGATTGTTTTTCTTGCTGGGATTGGCGTCTCTGAGGCTCATGTTGCTCGCTCCTTGGGCGACGGCCCGGCTGTCTCGTGCCGAGGATTATCGTGTCAAGCGAACGTGCACGCCATGCAAGAGAATTGAATTCAATGTTGCAAGCGGTGCAACTATCGGGTTACGCGTCGAGGTCGTTTGCGGGTTTGTCCTGAGGTGGGATCGGAGGCATCGAGGCGAGTTCTTGGGGTCTTGTGGCGGTTTCCGGCGACTTCGATTGCGGCGCGGAGAAAAACATCGCGCAGAAAACGATTCCCGGCATCTCCGTCCACGCGTGGATGCCATAACAAGCTCAGGGCATAGGGACGCAAAGGAATGGGTGCTTCCACCAATTCGAGGCCCAGCGTTTTCGCGTATTTCGTGGCGATGCGTTCGGAGATCGTCAGCACATAATCGGTTTCGGCGACGAGCTGCAATGCGGTGACGAAGTAGGGGACGGCTCGGGCGACTGTCCGGGTAAAACCGTTTTCACGGAGCACGTCATCGATATAGCCGCCGGGTTTTCCGCGCGGGGCGACTTGAATATGCGGCAGCGTGACGAATTCTTCGAGCGTCAATGGTTTACCGCCGGAGGGATGACCTTTGCGCAGGGCGCAAACGAAACGATCCGTGAGCAGCTGTCGGGCGCGCATTTCTTGGGGCAGTTCGCCGTAAATGCCGATAGCGAGATCGGAGCCGCCGTCGCGCAAAGCAATCGAATCATCCGGGGCATTGGGGACAAACCGAATGCAGGCGCGGGGCGCTTCTTGTCGAAGGATTCGATCAAGGGTCGATCCGACGATCGCGAGGACATAATCGGTGGCATGCACGATGAACGTGCGGGAAAGCTCGGCGGGGAGGAAAGGCCGTTCCGGTTCGAGGGTTTGTCGGGCTTCGGTGACGATGGCGTGGACGCGATCTTTGAGCGTTTCGGCGCGTGGCGTGAGCAGCATGCCGCGTCCCGAGCGCACGAGGATCGGGTCATTGAGGCGGTCGCGAATTCGGGCGAGGGCGTGGCTGGTGGCCGGGGTGGAGAGCCCGAGCCGGCGTGCGGCTTGGGTGACGCTTCCTTCTTGCAACAACGCGTCGAGGGCCACGAGGAGGCTGAAATCGGACGAGTCCATGGTTTGGCCATGATGCGCGATGCGCGGCGGTCGGGTCAAGGGGTTGGAGGGTGGGGGAATCGGGAGCACACGCGTTGAATTGTGGGCAAGGGAATTGCGTGCGGGTGCGTTGGATTGGGCGCGGGCGGGATTGAGGCCGCACGCATTGCTGCTTCCAGACCTCTGAATCATGCCGGCCCAAGGACCGCCGCGGTCGAGAGCCGGCTGTGACGAGGTTGAGCGGCTGGATATTTTATCGCTGTTCAGGGAATGCAACTTCGCACGACCGAGAACGTGCCGCTCGCGCGATAAGCTTGGAATCCTCCTTCGTCTTTTCCTACCCAGAAAATCTTTGTTTCATTGTACGCCCAAGCCCCCGAGTAGGGATTGACGGTCAGCTTGATTTGTTGCTCGGCCTGTCCCACGACAATCGGCGCCGTCGCTTTGACGACATTCGGCGGATTGACGCACGTGGGTCCCGTTCCGACGTACAAACTGAGCGTCCCGGACGAGGTAAATGTGCTGTTGTCCGACTTTCGCACGTAAACGGTCATCTGAGTCGGGCTCGTCATTGCAGCGGCAGCCTTCAACTTGCCCAGTCCATCACCCGAACAGCCCGCGGGACTGAAGTTCGGATATGCGTAATCGGTCACCGAGAATTGGCCGTTGTTCCCCGAAGGACAAGCGCAACCATTGCTGCAGATTTGGCCATTCTGGCATTGCACCACCGAGCCGTATTCGGAGCACACATCGGCATCGTAGTTTCCGCATTGCTGGTACGCGTTGTTGCTGATGCACGTGAGCGTCGTGCATTCGTTGTTGCAGCATGACGACGTGCTGATCGTGCAATTCGAGCAGCTCAGCGTCCCTTGCGAATACCCCATGCTTTGACAGGTTTGTCCGCCAAACTGATTACCGTCGCATTGTTCTGCGCCTTCGATCATGCCATTTCCGCAGATCATGGTCGTGCAATTGGCGGTGTTGTACATGCAATTGGCCGAGCAGGACAAGGTGCCGCCATTGTAGCCTTGCGATTGGCACGTGGCGCCGCCCAGCTGATTGCCTTCGCATTGTTCGCCGGCTTCGATGATGCCGTTTCCACACGATATGGTCGTGCAATTGGCGGTGTTGTAGGTGCAATTGGGCGAGCAGGACAAGGTGCCGCCGGTAAAACCTTGCGATTGACACGTCGCGCCGCCGAGCTGACCTCCGTCGCATTGCTCACCCGCGTCTTTGACTCCATTGCCGCATTTCGTGCAATTGGCGGTGTTGTAGGTGCAATTGGCCGAGCAGGACAAGGTGCCGCCGGCAAAACCTTGCGATTGGCACGTCGCTCCACCGAGTTGATTGCCGTCGCATTGCTCATTGGGCTCTTTCGTGCCATTTCCACAAGTGATGTTCGTGCAGTTGGCCGTGTTGTATTGGCAATTGGCGGCACAGCTCAACGTGCCGCCATTAAAACCTTGCGATTGACACGTTCCGCCGCCGAGCTGAACGCCGTCGCATTGTTCGCCCGCGTCGATCGATCCATTGCCACACAAATTGGCCGTTTCGCACGTTCCGGTCGGGCTGCACGTCAGGCCGCCATTGCAACTCAATGGCCCGTCGCACGTATTGGCGCAGCAAGGTTGACCGGCGCCGCCGCACGTCGCCGTCACCGTCTTGTTGGCGGCAATGAAGTCGGTCGGATCAACTCGCCCTTGGGCTGCGGATGAATATCCCGGTCCCGGAAATGTCGGCGCGTCGGGGCGACTGATTTCAAAGTGCAAATGAGCTCCGCCGGGATGAGGCCCGATTTCGGCAAGCTTCTGGCCTTTGGTAATCGCGATTCCCTTGGATACTGCGATGTTTTGCAGGTGTGCGTATTGCGAATAAATATGATCGATGGTTCCGCCGCCGGGTAACGCAAATGCCGCCCCCGGTGCGGCATCGTGGCGAACGATGACGACTTGTCCCCAACCATCGCCCGTGGTCGTTTTGACATACACGACGACGCCGTCCGCCGTCGCATTGACCGGAGCGCCAAGATCGCTGTTTCCGCCCGTTTCCTTGTTCCAATCTTCGCCGAGATGAGTCGTTCCCGACCAACCGCCGCACGGTGACGCTTGACGAAATTCGGTCGCGACATACCACCCATCGCCGTCTTTGCAATGGTTGTACGGCCCGCCGGCTCCGATGGGCAGCGAAAAAGCCGTCGCATAACAATAGTCCGTTCCCGCAACTTTCGTCGTCGAAACCGTGGGACTATCACCTCCTCCATTGCCATCGGGTTCGTCGATCATTCCATTGCAATTCTGATCGATCCCATCGTCGGGAATCTCGGGAGCCGAAGGATTGATTTCCGGATTGTTATCGTCGCAATCCCCCCATTCCGCCGCCCAACCGTCCAAGTCTTGGTCCGTTCCAGGACCATCGCCGTCGCCCACGGGTGAACCGCCCCCTGAGCCCGTCGGAGTTCCGCCATCGCCCCCATTTCCACTGCCGACACCGCCCGTACCACCTTGACCGCTCGAACTTGACGCTCCATTCGTATCGGGGCATTCGCAAGCATCAAAACCGCTGCCATCAAAGCGACAAACCTGAACGCCGTCCACCCCTCCGGGACATGGACAACTGACTTGCATTCCCGCGATGCAGGGATCGTCCGAGCAGGAAGGCGTAAAGAGCGCCGTGAGCCCGAGAAGTGCCAAGGCCGTCGATAACCATTTGATTTTCATTGTTTCTCCGTCTTGTATGAGCCGCACTTGGGGCACTGGGCAACAGGCGTGCCACGCGTGGATTTTTGCGGATTGGCGAGGCATTCGGGGATTTGTTTCCCGGTGAATGTCGCGTCATCGTCGACAAAGGACTCAAAAAAGCCCCCGACCCATCCGTACGAAACGAACCCCATCCTCGGGCCGATGTTGTCCGGACAGTGTCCGGACAAGGCGAGCATCGTTATCGTTCATCGGCAAACTTGACGTCGGAGAACAAATCGACCCACAGTGGTCCTATTCTTGCTGCGGTGAGGGACCATGAGATTCTTGTGGTATTGTTTCATCATCGCCTCGGTGCTTTTCGCCGGGTGCACGCGGGACGACGCTTCCTCGCCGTCTGTCGTTCAGAAAATCATTGGACCCTCGGGAGGTTCGCTCCGCATCGGCCGCCTTGAGGTCACCATTGCTGCCGGAGCGCTCGCGACCAATACGACGATTACCATCCGCGAGCTGGGTCAACCAGCGCCATTGCATCACTCGCTGCTCTCGCCCGTGTATTCGATCGAGCCCACGGCCCTCGTGCTCGCCCTCCCGTTCATGGCCCGCTACGAATTCGCCGATTCGCTTCCTTTACGCGAGCCGTCGTTTTTCCGGACCGGACAGCTCGACCAAGAGATCGCGCGCATCGATACGCAGCTTCAGGACAATGCCGCCTATGCCAAGGCACTACAATTTTCGACCCTGTTCGTCGGAACCGATGATGTGTGTCAAAATCGAGGACTCGGTTGGTCGTGCGAAGATGCGCAACACCTGGTCGCATGCGATGTCCACCAGGAAGTCCAGTCTCGCGTCACGTGCAATTGCAATGGCGAGGACGGTGACGCGAAATGCGCAAACGTCGATTGGATGGGTGCCCCGTGGCCGGTGGGTACATGCCTCACGCTCGTGCAAGGTTATGACGGCTGGACCGAAGGCGACGCCGATTCTCACTTGCATTTGCTGGATCAGCGGGGGAACTTTGCCGCGGATTTTCAGGATCCGCACGATTGCGATGCGCCGGTATTCGCCACGTGCGCCTTTACGCAATGCCGCGTCACGCCCGGATGCAGAAGTGCCGAATCTCCTGCGGAATCAACACGTTGGGGCGTTGATGTCTGCATTGAAGCGCTCGATGATCAAGCAAACCCCACGGGGGCGTGGCAGTTCCTCTCCCAATTGCAAAATATCGATCCACAAATCCAAACCGGCCGTCTGCTGCTCCGAGGCGAGCCGATTGGTCTCATGGGTTCGTCCGGGCTGAACGGCCCCGCAAATACTTGTGATGGCAAGCGATTTCATTTGGAACAAGGCTCCGCGTCACCCGTCGGCGCCGTTTCTTCCGCGTTGCCTTTCGATTTTTTGGCCACCCAAAATGCCGTTGGCACAAAGGTTTGTTCCGCGCCACTCGCTCCGGGCACCGCCGAGCGCACCGCAATCCTCGAGTCGCCGACGCCCGGTTCCAAATGGCATGGCCCCATCACCATTCGCGGTCGCGCCCAAGACTCGACAGGCTTGGATATGGTGGAACTCTTGATGGTTGCCAAGAATCTCCAAAAATCCATCACCTTGTGTCGCGGTGATTGCGGAATGAAATACCCATTCGAAGCGACGTTGAATCTCACGTCCTTCGAGAGCTGGAGCGCGTCGAAGGTATCGTTGGGATTGCGCGTTCGGGGCGGGGACGGCGGAACGAGCATGTTTCCGATGGTCGATATCGATTGGGAAGTGGACGATTCTCGTCGCTGCAAACTTGGTCTTGCGGGTCCGCCCATGGTGCGCATTCCCGTGCCATCGGCGCCCGAAGGAACGATGTGTATCGATCAAACCGAGGTTCGTAATGAGGACTATGCGAAATTCTTGTCCGCGATCAACAATGGGGCGATGATTGACGTTACCGACGCCGTGGTCGATTGTACCCAAAATTCGACGTACGTGCCGCCCGGGCAATGGCCGCCGACCAATATGAATCATCCGGTCGTCTTCGTGGATTGGTGCGATGCGTATGCGTACTGCAAATGGGCGGGCAAACGACTTTGTGGTCGAATTGGAGGCGGATCCGTTGCCGTGCCAAAAGCTGCCGACGCGACTGCCGACCAGTGGATGAATGCGTGCAGTGCGGGAGGTCGATTCGACTTTCCTTACGGAGAACAAAAAAGACAAGCATATTGCCATATCACGGACCAAACGTGCGGCACCGTCTGTGCGACCTTCGATGTGGGAACGAAGTCGTTGTGTCAAGCGGAGCCGCCTTACGATGGCGTATTTGATTTGATTGGCAACGTGAGCGAATGGGAGGATGCGTGCTCGTCGTTCGAAGCTTGCAACGTTCGTGGCAGTCATTCCGACTCGGAAGACGCGTGCGGCGTCATCCACACGGCTTCTTGGTCGGTGGCGGCGAATTACCTTGGTTTTCGTTGTTGCGGCCCTTGAAACGGACTTCCGGCCCTATCGCGGTCAACGGCGAAACTCGTCAATGGACACGCCGAGGTCTTTCATCCATCGGTACAGTTGTCGTGGCGTCGTGTTCAGCAAATCGGCCGCTCGCGTCTGATGGCCTTCGGTTTGTCGCAGCGCCGCACGGATTTGCTCTATCTGAGGACGAACGACGGGCGCACGCGCTGCGCCGGACAAACCCACACGTTCCGGCGGCGCCTCCGAAGCTCCTCGATTGGCGTCGAGAGGCCCGAGATGCTCGAGCTCGATGGGTTCACCCGCCGCGAGAATCGCCGCCGTCCGCAAGGTCGATTCGAACGCCCGGATATTGCCGGTCCAGCGATTTGAAAAGAGGTACCGCGCCGCCGGTTTGGAAATGGTTTTCGTTGGCGTCTGAAGCTCACGCAGGATATACGCCGACAGAATTCCGAAATCCTCGCGCCGTTGACGAAGCGCAGGCACTCGGCCGACGTAGTTGGCGAGGCGATCGCGCAGGTCGGGCCGAAATTGCTTTTCGTCGAAGATATCGGCGTTTGTCGCGGCAATCCAGCGAATGTCGAACGGCGAAGGTTTGTCCGAACCCACGGGTATGGCCATGCCCACTTGAATGGCGCGAAGAAGTTTTTCCTGCGATCGAACGGGCATGTTGCCGATTTCATCAAGAAACAGAGTTCCGCCATCCGTGCTCCGCAGATACCCCTCGCGACGTTTGGCGCCGGGAAATGCATCGCGTTCGTGTCCGAAAAACTCCGATTCGAACAGCGTCTCCGTGACCGCACCACAATCGACGGCCGTAAACGCTTTTCTTCCGCTTCGACCATGAACGTACTTCGCAATGCCTTCCTTGCCGGTTCCCCGTTCCCCCAAAAGCACGACGGACTCGTCCGTCACCGCAATGCGTTCGAGGTCGAAGGCCAGTCGCGCGACCGCGGGGGAAAGCGACCGAGTCAATCCAAGCCGCGCATCACCGCGTTCGAATAACATTCGAGCAAAACTGGGTTTTACGCGACGATAACAAAGCAATGAATGCCCGACCTCGATGAGGTCGCCATCCTCCAACGCACGATCCTCGACCTGTTGCCCATTGACGTAGGTATGGTGCTTGCTGCCCAGGTCCTGCAAATGATCCGCGACGCCGATACGCCGTATTCGTGCGTGCTTCGACGAAACATACCGATCCGGCAAATAAACCCGGTCGCGCTCGTACCGCGGCGGTCCATCCACACTCCGACCCATTTCATACGAAAAATGCCGCGCGTCGATCGGCGGTAACATGAACGACCTGTCCTCCGACAAATCGTCGTAGTTCAACACGTAGGTCAATAAGCCGATAGGTTGCTCGGACTCCTTCTCCGCAGTCTCCTCGCTGACCGTATCCACCATGGCCGCGATCATAATCGACTCCGCGAGGTTTGGGAAGAACATCCAAGCGCATCGAATGTCGGTTCGTCTCGGTTCGTCCCCAAGCTGCATTCCACCCTCACGAACCTTGTATCCGGATCGACAAACGAGTAGTGTCGTTCGTCATGACGAGTGGCAGCGACATCACCAGAGCGGATGGCCCGGTGTTGCTTGGGAAATTCGGTGACCTCGGCGTTGCTTTGGGCGATGTTCTTTGCGGCAAATACCGTGTCGATGGCGAGCTTGGGCGCGGGGGTATGGGCGTCATTCTTGCCGCGACGCACTTGGATTTGGGCGAAAAGGTCGCGCTGAAAATCCTCGCGGGCCACGACATGAACGAGCGTTCTTTGCTGCGTTTGCGGCGTGAAGCGCAAATTGCCGCGCGGTTGCGGAGCGAGCATGTCGTGCGCGTCATGGACATCAATGAAGTGCGGCCCGGAATGCCGATGATGGTGATGGAGCGCCTCGAAGGCGAGGATGTGGCGTCCATTCTCCGGCAACGTGGTGCGCTGGATGTCGAGCAAATCGTCGATTGGGTGATTCAAACGTGCGATGCGCTGGCGGAAGCTCATGCACGAGGGATCGTTCATCGAGATTTGAAGCCATCGAATCTCTTCATTGCCCGTCGATTCGATGGCACCTCCATTCTCAAAGTGCTCGATTTTGGCATTTCCAAGCTCGATGATCCTTCGATCGATCTGACCGCAACGGCGTCGCTCTTGGGCTCGCCTCCGTATATGTCGCCGGAGCAAATTCTGAATGCGAAGACGGTGGATCATCGAACGGATATTTGGTCGCTCGGGGTTGTTTTTTTCGAGGCGTTGGCCGGGCATAAACCGTTCGATGGAGCTTCGCAAGTGGAGCTCATGGAGCGGATTTCGAGGGCGCCGGTGCCGGCGATTGGTCGAGCCGACGTGCCGCCCGATCTGGAGGCGATCGTGCGCGCGTGTTTGGAAAAGGACCCCGATCGCCGTATCTCCAGCGCATTGGAGCTGACTCGTCGCCTCGAGCGATTTGCGCCTGCTTATGTCGAGCTGATGCTCGCACGTATTCAACGAATCGGTTCGTTGTTGCAATCCGGGCCGGAGCAAGCGGAGATCGTATCCAATACCGAGGAAACGTCCGACACTCGAGACAAACCGTTGCTGCCGATGCAATACACCGTTTCCGAGGAGGCGGATGATCGACCGAGCGATCCGCTGATTGGCACTCGAATTGCTAATACCTACGTCGTCGAGCGCAAGCTTGGAGAAGGCGCCATGGGAACGGTTTATGCAGCGCTGGGCGAGGATGGAATTCGATATGCCATCAAAGTTCTCCGTGAGCGTGCAGGCGATTCCGGTCGCGCGCGTATTCGTTTCGAGCGGGAGGCGCGTGCGGCTTCGGCGCTTCGCCATGACCATGTTGTGCGAATCGTCGATGTCCTCGCGGAGGGGGATCGCGGCGCTCCGACCATCGTAATGGAGCTCTTGCAAGGGCGGGATTTGGCTCGCGTCATTCGGGATCTCGGCCGGATCGATCCCGTCGTCGTCGTGCGGATTTTCCTGCAGGTCTGCGCGGGGCTGGCGGCGGCGCATGCGGCGGGGCTCGTGCATCGCGATATCAAGCCGGCGAATATCTTTCTGCACGAAATCGGCGACGAAATTCAGGTCAAACTGTGTGATTTCGGCATCGCGAAAATGAACGCGGAGGAGCCGGCCGGCGCGCCTTCACTCACGGCGACCGGGTTTGTCTTGGGCACGCCGCTGTATATGGCCCCCGAGCAAGCAAGGAATGCAAAACATGTCGACGCTCGCGCGGATATTTGGGCGGTCTGCATTTCGATGTACGAAACGTTGTCCGGAAAAACGCCCTGGTCTCATTGCACCACACCCAACGAAGTCGTGTATGCGCTGTATACGGAAGATGCCGAGTCTCTCGCGAAAGTCGCTCCTTGGGTGGATAAGCGACTCGTCGAGGTCATTCACAAGGGATTGCGGCGCAATCCGGCCGACCGTTGGGCATCCGTGACCGAGCTGCGTGAGGCGCTGCTTCCGCTGGTCAATGGGCAATTTGCCGTATCTCGCAAAACGATCGTCGCCGCGGCAGAAACCCAGGCTCCGCTTGATGCTCCGCGACCGAAGTGGATGTCGCGCTCGATCGCCGCGTTGATCGCGACGTCGGCCGTGGGCGTAGCCTTGGGTGCGTTGCTTTGGGCGCGACCCACACCGCCAGTGGCCATTGCGTTGGCCATGCGTATGGCCCCATTTGTGCCTCCAAGCGCGATAACGTTGCAAAGTCCGCTTGCCGCCGACTCGGCGCCGCAGTCCGCATTGCTGGAACCTGCCGGCACTCGCACGCCGGGGAACAAGCCGGAACCAGCGCTTACGGCACAGAAGGAAGTACGCACCGTGAATCGATCCAATCCACGAAAAACCGTCGATACGGTGCATTCGGCAGCGGAGGTTCCGACCACCGATCTCCCCGTCAAGCACAATCTTCGATGGCAGACGAAACGACCGGAAAAACAATGAACGGATTTGCCCGATTTTTATCGATTGGCGTATTGATGTCGCTCGCGATGGCCGCTCGACCGGGGCATGCGTGCGGGCCATTTCGGGATCACCGACCGCCGGGCCCGGGCGTTCTTTTTGACGCTGCTTTGGACTTTGCGCAGCAAAACCGGTGTGAGCAGGCCCTTCCGCTGTTCTTGCAATTGCGCGCGGCCGAGCCGAGTTGGGAAAATACCACCAATGCCGCGATGTGTTTGGAACGATTGGGGTACATCGATGAAGCGGCCGACCTTTATGAAATTGCGGTAGGCCAATCCGTAAAAGATGTGCCGCGAGATCAACTGGATCAAATTCCAGGCATTCTCGCCCAATATGAGAACCTCGTCGGCGTCCTCGAAATACGATCTAGATACACCGACCTATCGGTATGGGTCGACGGTGTACCGCGACAAGATCGGCCCGAGCCACGCCGTCTGCGTATATTGCCCGGCAAACATGTTTTGAAGTTTGCTCGCAATGGCTTCGAGCCCCTGGAGGTTCCGATCGAAATCGAAGCCGGAGCGCAACCCGTCGTGCCGGTCGAGCTGAAACCAACCAGCGGATGGCTGCGTTTCGAATCCGAAGGTGCCGGCGATGAGCAATTGCAGATCTTCGTCGATGGCGCGCCGTTCGGTTATGCGCCGTGGGAAGGCAGTGTTCCACCCGGTCCTCATGTCGTGTGGGCCGAAGGAATGACGCGCGGAACCGCTCCCACGCGAATCGACGCCGAACGAGGCAAAATCGTCGAAATACGTTTGCAACCCCGGCCCCTCGCGGAAGCCGTGTTCATCGATCCCGAACCGGCACACGCGGCAATCAAATTCGGCACGGTGCAAGTGGCCGCGGGACCATGGCGCGCACGATTGCCCCACGGAAAGTATTCATTCGAGGTATCCGCGCCCAAGTATATCACGAAGCGGGTGGACGTCGTTGTTCCAAATGCGCAAAAGACCGTGAAAATTCGGCTTCGTCTGGTCCCGCCCTTGGTAAAACCATTTGTCCCGCGTCCGTGGCTCGAAGCTTTTGGTGGATATGCCGTAGGACCGACGATGGGCAGCGGCGCTGAATCCTATTGCCCGAATGCTTGCTCCGCTTCCTATGGCGTTCATGGCGGTGGAGCAGGCTTGCGCGGCGGCCTCGATTTGTCCAACGGTGTATCCATCGAGGCCGACCTGGGTTATTTGTGGCTCGGTTCGTGGTTGTCCCGGACGATCCACGATCGCTTCGGTCCCGAGCAGCAACATCTCATGAAATACGAAGTGGACGATACGCTGCTTTTTCGCGGACCTACGGGGAGCATTGGGGCGAGTTATCGGCGGAGATTGACCAAAGACGTTTTTCTCCGCGGTCGATTGCATCTCGGGGCTATGGCGGCATTCTCGCGCGATAGGATGGACGTCGTCGTTTCCGCCGGTAGCGAAAGCGCGCCGGCAAATCCTGCCAAGGAAGATCCCGGCGTATTCGAGTTTGAACCGTTTGTCATGCCGGAGCTCGGCGTCGAATCGCAATGGGACCCGGTGGAGGTTGGTTTGTCCCTCGGTGCAGCCATCTTCATCACTTCGGGGACGTCCTTCCAGCATTCGGAGCCGTTGTGGACCTACACGGAAAGATGTCTCGATGAACAATCCGGGTCATTAAATTGCGCGACTGCCGACAAGATATTTGCAGGCGAATTGACGCACGGCGTTTTTGCCGTGTTGATGCCTCGCGTGTCCATTCGGAAAAAGTTTTAGGAGAAAAACGATATGGTCGGTTTGTACCGAACGAACCGCGCAATGTTGATCTGTGCGGTCGCCATGGGGCCGATTTCGATTACCGTGGTGGGATGTCACCAAGCCTCGGAGGAAAACCCGGCGCAAGCAACGGTGACACCATCACGGGAGCAATCGCCGGGCGGGCGCGAATGGGAAAAATCGCTCGCGCTGCTGCGGGCACATACGCGGGCGCGTTCGAGCGCGGCGCGCTTCAAAGCGTCGAATACCGATGTTCGGCTTCATGTTCCCGGCGAAGAATCGGTTCGCGCGGCCAAACCCGCCCAGGTCGCCTTGCCGAGCGTCGGATCCGGCAGCGTGCGCGTTGAAGACGTGACGACCGGAGCATTTCTAGCGTTTTCGTTACGCGGCGCCAAACCGGTTTCCGTCGTGCTGCACGACGCCGCCGCCGTATACCCGAACGTTCTGGGATCCGGCACGCATTCGATTCATCGCGGTCATGCCGAGGGGGTCGAGGATTGGATGGTTTTTTACGATAAACCCGATCCGGAAAAACTCGTCTACGATGTCGACGTCCCGGCGCGAGGCGGTTTGCGTTTGGTCTCGTCCACGCTCGAAATCCTCGACGAATCCGGCGTTCCGCGACTTCGTGTCGCTGCGCCGTATGGTGTCGATCGCGAGGGAAAACCGATCGACGTAACGTTGTCCGTGGGCTCCGCGTGTTCCATCGATACGTCGCCGTATTCCCCCATTCATCGAGCGATTCCGGCGCCTTGTTCATCACCGACAAACGGCCGGTGCGCGTGTGAAATCATCGTTCAATGGCACGCCGCGCCCGAAAGTTATCCCGTCGCTGTGGACCCGGCGTGGACCACGACCGGATCCATGGCGCATTCGCGCTGGGTGCATGCCGCCAATCTATGGTACGACGCGCAAGGTCGAGCGTATGTCTTGGTGACCGGCGGAACGACGGACACGCCCTCGTGGACCGAAATAAAGGCGACGGAGCTGTACGATATCGCCACGGGCGTATGGATGATGGCCGCCGATATGAATGTTGCCCGCAGCAACCATCGCGCGGTGTTTCTCGAGGGAGACGGCCGCGTATTGGTTCTTGGTGGACAAACCGCTCCGACGCACGAAAAGACTGCCGGCGCCGAGATTTACGACGGGCAATGGACGAGCGTCCAAGACATGATGGTCGCTCGTTGCCAGCCGACAGCGACTCTTTTGAGCAATGGAACCGTACTCGTCGCCGGGGGAACTCATAACACGTTCGATTCCACTGATTCGGCGGAAATCTTCGACCCGGGCAAAGGCTGGCGAACCGTGCAATCCATGCATGAGCCGCGGCAGGGGCACAGTGCATTGGCTTTGCCTGGGAACAAAGTCCTCGTTATCGGAGGAAATACCGGCGATACGACGTCGGTCGAACGGTACGATGTTCAAACCGACACGTGGACGCTGCTCGAACCCACTGCGATTCCCAGGGAAATCCATTCCGCTCACTTGCTGCCCAATGGTGATGTTCTCGTGGTCGGGGGGCGAAATGATTTTTCGGATCCAAGTATTCTCGCGGGAACCGAACGATTGCCGAGCGGTTCGGATGGACCCTGGTTGCCGGGACCGGCTATCCTCGGCACGCGATATTGGCACGGCGGCGTCACCTTCAATGATGGAACGTTATTCATCGTCGGGGGGCGAGGTTTGTCGAAACGCCTCGCTACGGCCGAGATCCTCTTGCCCGACCTGGGTGTGACGCGATCTCTTCCTGCTGGACAAATGAACGAGGTTCGCGTTGGCGCAACGGCGACGTTGTTGCCGGACGGACGCGTGCTCGTTGCCGGAGGCGAAACGGATTCGGGCCGGACAGCGACTGCCGAATTATTCGAACGTCAACCGCCGCTTGCCGCCTGCACCGATCCTGGCGAGTGTATCTCCGGCACCTGCGCCGATGGTATTTGCTGCGATACGTATTGCGAAGGAAAATGCCGGACGTGCGCCGGCGGTACATGCGCACCCGTAGAACCCAATCCATGCATTCCCTTCGCGTGCTCGGATGCAGGCACGTGCCGCGAAACATGTCAATCGCCGTCTGATTGCGCCGTGGACCATGTCTGCATTGAAGGGAATTGCAGGTTCGCTCCCGACGGCGTGAAAGAATGCTCGCCGAATCCCTGCGGCGCCTACAGATGCACCCTGGGAAAACCGTGCCCCACGTCATGCAGCTCGAACGCTCATTGCGCTGACGGCTTCAGGTGCACCGAGGGGCAATGCGTTCGTTACGTTCCGCCCGTGGAACCTCCTGCCGGCTGCGCTTGTTCCACAGCCGCCACATCACGCAATGGTTTGACCTTCGCGACCATCGTCGCCGTAATCGCCGCCGGGTTTGCCCGTCGCACGAGAAGGAGCAAAGGATGAAATCGCACGGCCTTCGAAAATTCGGCGCTCGAGCGGTGTTTGGGTGCGTATTTGCGCAATGCGTGGGGTGTGCGGAAGCCGGCGCCGAGCACCAAGGCAAGCTGATCTCATCGCGTACACGCAATGTCATTGCGGCATCGCCCGTCGCGCAAGGTCGAATGCAAGACCTCCGCAAGCGATTTCGATTCTCCGAAACGGGAGATTCGATCTTGACGCCCGGGCCGCCGGTCATTTTCGAGCGGGTCGGGGAGGCTTGGATCAAACCCACGTTCAGCGCCCGGCCTGCAATGGCCCGGCACGCGGACATCACGCTCCCTTCGAGCTCGCAATGGCCGACGCTCATCGAGGATTCCGCCGGTGGTATGGGTATTTCCTTCGCCATGCACGGGACCAAGCACGTTCCGGCCATCCTCGCCGAGAATATAGTTTGGTATGAAGGTGCCGGCGAACAAGGCGAATCCTTGCTTTATCGGGTCGATGCGCAGGGCATTGAAGATTTTGCATTGTTCGAGGACAAACCAGCCCACGAAACGCTTCGATACGATGTCGATTTGCGGGACGTCGCCGGTCTGCGGCTCGTGAGCAATACGTTGGAAATGCTCGACGAATCGGGAGCACCGCGTTTGCGTGTCGTCGCGCCCTATGTGCTCGAAGCCGCCCCAGCCTTCGGTTCGCCGCGAATTCACGAAGCTCGCTTGACCCTCGTCGACTGCGCGGCGGACACTCGCGCCGCGCCGCCGTGGGGCCGACCATTGACGCCCATTTGCGCCTCGCCCCCGTGTCGGTGCGAAATTCAAATATCCTGGGAGGGGATGGGCGTCGGTTATCCCGCGATCGTCGATCCTGCCTGGACGACCACAAAAAACATGAGCAAAGCCCGCCTGTGGGCGACGGCGACGCCATTACCCGACGAACGGGTCATCGTCATCGGCGGTCAAAGCGCCGGCTTGCCTTTGAAGACCTCGGAAATCTTCGATCCCAAGGACGGCGGAACATGGGCCCTCGGTCCCGAGATGATGGCTCCGCGCACGCAGCACACGGCAACGAAGCTCGACAACGGCACGATCGCGCTCGTGGGAGGACAAATTGCCTTCAGCCCGCGCAACATTGAAGTGCTCGATCCGGCGGCGCCCAAGTTGGATTGGCAATTCGATGTCGGTTGTGAATTGATTCGTTATCGTTCACAACATGCCACCGCGTTGTTGTCGAATGATCGGCTGCTCGTCGTCGGCGGAAGAGATATCGGTTCGAAGACGAACATCGATTCCGAAATATGCGAGTTCGGTGCTCAGCCGATATGTTATTCCCACGCTCTGCTGAAACATCCTCGTTTTGGGCATACGGCCACCATGTTGCGCAAAGACGTCGTGCTCATCGTCGGCGGAGTCGACTGGAGTGGCGGCTCCCCGCAGCAAACTGCAGAATGGGTTCACCCTTCCATGACTCAATGGGTCGAGGCTGTTCCACCGCAAAAGGAGCATTATTACCCGCAAGCGACCCTCTTGCGTGATGGTCGGGTTCTCATTACCGGTTCGTCGAGCGAAACGTTTACGTGGCCGCCGGGTGATGAATTCCCCAATGGCCCGCTTCACCCCTGGCACGACGTGGAGTCGGATTCGCCGATTGAACGGCAATACCATCAAGCCGTGCGCTTACCGAATGACAAAGTGCTCCTGACCGGCGGATACTCGACCAGCCTCCGCATGGATGAATTGTTTGACCCGGTCGACGATACCTGGTCCACGTTTCCTCACCTTCTCCAGCTTCGAAAAGGCCATGTTGCAGCGGTTGCGGGCGATTACATCCTCGTTGCGGGTGGAATGCTCAGCGACGGCTTCTCGCCGGACATCATCCTCGCCGACGCCGAGGTGTTGCGCCTGCGTCCCGATGGAGCCGATTGCGGCGTGCATGCCGAATGCAAATCGGGGTATTGTGTCAATGGGCGTTGTTGCGACGCCGCGTGCCATGGCGATTGTTTTGCATGCACCGCGCTGGAAACGGGATCCGAGGTCGATGGTCATTGCGGAGTGCGTTTGTCGAACAAGTGTGGCGGGTACACGTGCGGCCCATCCGGCGATTGCCGAACCTCGTGCGTCGTCGACGACGAGTGCGCCGAGCTTTACATTTGCGAATCCGATCAATGCGTGCAGGCGCCGGGGATTTGCGACGGCGGTATGCTTTTGGATCGTCGTGGTGAATTGGTGGATGATTGCGGTGTTTACACGTGCGAAAATACGAGTCCTGGAACTTGCCGTCATTCATGCAGTCACGGCAGTCATTGCGACGGTGGATTCCGGTGTGTAAGTGGCGAATGTGTACCCAATGTGGCGCCGACCGAGGCTGAACCTGGCGCATGTCATTGCGGGATTGTCGGCACCGACGACACGCGAGCAATGGTTCGATACGTGTGGATTCTGTTTGTCGCAGCGTATGCAGCTCGGTCCCGGCGGTCGTCGCGTTCGGTCATTGAGGAGTAGGGATGACAAGGGGCTTGCCGGCGGCGCACGGAGCTTACGATCGCTGTCGCTGATTCGTGAACGACCTGGGCATTCGTCCGAGCTGGTGGAGAATGTTGCACGTATATGGCACCTCGCCCCCGGACGCATTTCCACATTCGCGCCTTCGTCGCGACGGGGGAGGGGAGAAATACCTAGCCGAGACAAATATTTCCGGGCGCCTCGTCCCGCAGGGGTCGAGGACGATGTCCCACCCGAAACACCTCTGTGCCCCGCGTTATCTGCACCGCCTCCCCATCCGCATCCAGCAACGCATTGAGGATTCGCAGCCGTTCGCCAACTTGAAAAGGCTCGACCTTCGCCGTAACCTCGTCTTCGTGCACGATCGTTATTTCTTCGCCCGCAGCGTTTGTCCCGACAAATCCTCCACGAGCCCCCACGGCGCGCACGACCACTTCGATATCGACCCACTCGTCTTTATTCGGCACCGCATTGGTTTTCGCCATCCAATACGCATTGCACATTTGTCGAACGCCGCATCGGTTGCAATGGTCTCCCGGAGTGGGCACGGCCGGACGCCGCTGCAAACCCTCGTGATACTCGCGTATTTTCTCTTCGAGCGAAGTTTCCACGTCCACGAGCTCCTCCGGAGTGACCGGCCACCGTTCGACCTTTGCGCCATAACGTAATTCAAGGCTCGTGGGCGCATCCCCCGTACTCCGCCACCACATCAATGCATACAATCGAAGCTGATCGCGATATTGTGGTTGCGGTGCTCCCGTTTTGAAATCAAGAATGGTCGTTTGATTGTCCCGACGTACCAAAAGATCAATGAATCCAAGCAGCGACAAGGAAGGGTGCGTGACCTTTTCTTCGGAAAGAAAACCGTGTATTCGCAAGAGGTCGGAGCGTGTCCCCGTGCTCTTTTCCGTCGTCTGCATCGCCCTGGTTTCCAGCGCCGGGGCGTGTTGCGCAATGGCTGCATATTCCAGGCGAAATGCTTGCACGACTTTGTTGTAGACGTCGCGCGGCGTCGATTGCAGTCGAAACCCAATCGCTCGCGGATTGGAATGGGCTTCCTGGGCAAACTTCTCGAGACCACTTTTCGCTTTGCCAAGAATGTCGACACCTTTGACCGCCGCAAGAAAGTCCTCGGTGCCTATTTCAGGATATCCGGCAATGGCCATCGCTCGAAAGAGTTTGTTTAGAATCTCGTGAACCAAGACGCCCACATACGCCGCTTCGCTCGGTCTCTCGGGATATCGCTTCAGCTCATTGTATTTCGATCGGCCGAGTTGCCATTGCAGCAAACAAACCGACATTTGTTTCATGCTCGAATAGCTGTACTTTTCCGGCGGCCCCGCCCATTCCGTGGGCTCAGTCAAGCGATAAAAAACACGCGGGTCCATGTTTCAACCCTTCTCGGCGCCGAGTTTGTTGAAGGCGCGCGGCAAGTCATTGACCAGCGTATACGTATCCAACGCGACGACCGGAGCCATGTACAATTGCGCGGCATCGAGCACGGACGCACCGACGATATCCGGATCGACCAACGGGTGGTGAACATCGACCCAAACCCATTCGCCCGAAATACGTACACGCAACGGCACCGGTGAATTCGCCGTCTGGCCTGTTTCGAAAGGAATTCCGCGCAGCGCAAGCAAATCGCAAATCGGTCGAATCGCCGTCATTGCTTCAGTTGACGTCACCGAGGGAACCGTTCCTTCGAGCAAATAATCCAGTAATGCCAAGCCGAGATGCCTATCCAGCGAGCCATGCAGCGTCTGGTTCCCATAATGGCGCAAACAACGATGACACGAAGTCGTGCAATCACAACCCGTCAACAATTCCCGCGCTCCTTCGAGAATGTGGCCGAGCCATTTGCGAACCTGGTGTGTATATCCAGCGCCTCCGGGCAAAAGATCGTACAAATAAAGATCGGCCTCTTGCGTCACGTCCCCCGGCACGGGATTCCAATTACCCGCGAGCTCCCCTTCGTCAATTTGCAGCGTCCGTGAAGCGGCAAGACATAGCCCCTCGACGAGCGACGTCAAAGCCATTGCGCCGGCTCGCCCCGATTGCTTCGTATCCACGGCGCATTTCATCGGTGCAGCCAAGACCAAGCGCAACAACAACACATCCGTCGGGAATTGGTGGCCCAAATAAACGGCCGCCGCTGCAACGCCCGTGCATTGCCCGCCTTCTTCCGTGGGATGCGCGTGCACCTTGGGTTTGCCGTCTTTGCTCACGAGCCGCGGCGTCGTGAATTTGGGGCCGAATTCGGGCTCCGCCGATCCGCAAATTGGACAAATGCGAAACCCTCGATCCCCAATGCCCTTGTTCACGACGACGAGCGTCTCCGAACGGGACAATAGTTTCAAACGTCGGTCGTAACGTTCTTCGTCCCAATCGCGCACCGAATGCACTTCGATTTTCGCCGGCGTCGACGTTCCCGCGTATGTAATCGAACCGCCGCGATCGATTTGGCGTTCTTCGTTCACGTCGGGGGCAAACCCTTCCGGACGCACGAAATCCAGCGTTGCCAATTGCGATTCTTTGCATACCGGACACGCTGCCGAAGCCTTCTGGGCGCGCTCGAGCGTCATGTACCCACACGATTTACAGGCGGCATACGATTGCGCTTTCGCGAGCACTTCGTTCACGCCCGGCGGAAAAGGCGAATAAAGTGCAGCCGACTCGAAACGGAATTTGTCAATGGTCAACGTTCGTCCGGGAGCATATTCCGACAAAGCAATTTGCAAATCACGTTGCGGACTGTAATCGAATCGGCGTCGCCACGACTTCGTTCCGGGTCGGCGACGCTCGGGCACCCAAAAAGATACCGTATCCGTGGGAAATGCATAACGAGGCAAAATGGCGTGGTCGATGAGCGTCTGCAAGAGCAGCTCGTCGAGTTGCATGTCCAAGCTCGCGCGACCACTCTCGTCCAGTTCGGCGGCGCGGGTGGAAAGCTGGACCGGCAGTTCCCGCTGCAGGCGCTCAATGAGCCTCTCAATGGCTCCGTCGATGACCCGCTCGGCTCGCGTGCTCTTCTCGAAACCGTGGCTGTATTTCGGTATCCATGCCGAAAGCTCGTTTTGCAAGCGCAGATCATTGCTGCGCAACCAGGCGATCAATCGATCGAGCGAACATGGTTGATTCGGATCCAAGAAATCGCGTACCGTGCCGAGCGATGCGAAAAGCTGAAATGACTTGCCGCTTGGGGCGACGTTCTCGTGGAAAAACCTTTGCACCAAAAATGCATTGATGTGTCGTTCGAGAACTTTTTGATTTTCGACGTAAACGACAGGTGGACGAACATCACCCGAAATGATTTTCTCCGGATGCTCGTAATACCACGCATCGTGCGAGCCTCCGTGGGCATACGTGACGACCGACGCAATCGTTTTTCCACGCCTTCCCGCTCGTCCGGCTCGCTGTTGGTAATTGGCCACATGCGGAGGCACATTGCGCAAGGCAACCCCGGTCAATGCGCCGATGTCGATACCCACCTCCATCGTCGTCGTGCACGAAAGCACATCAATGGGCGGCTCGTTGTCCACGCGTACGTCCTGAAATCGCAATTCGTATTTCTCGGTCGTGGAAAACGCGTCGTCATCGTTGAGGCTCGACAATTGTGCCGAATGCTCCGCCGTCGTGAGTCCGAAGGGTTCCACGGAATCGCCGAGCAAAGCTCTGTTCACCTGATCGCGGTAAAACCCATAACGAGCGTCAAGGTAATTGCCGTCCTCCTCCCGAATCATCTGCCCCCGACAATCGACACAACGATCACGCACGACATGCACGTCGAGACGACTACAACTGGCGCAGCGCCACCAACGTTCCTCGTCAGGTCGGCGCAGCACGAGCAGATTGGGTTGCAAGTAATACGCATCGTTCAAGAGCGACAAGAACCCCTTGTTTCGAGCCAGCGACACGAACCACGCCGTGACCTTTCGCGTATTTTCTTCCCCCATCGTTTCGTTCAACCATTCGGCGAAGCGAATGGGCACGATGTCGTTCTTCATATCGAGACGAATACCTTCGGGACGCTCCCAGGGCTCGCCAAGCTGCCCTAAACTCGCCCCCGGAGGCATGAAACACCGCCGTTCGAGCTGCACACGAATCCACGAACGGAACAATCGTCGAACTTCGTCTTTTGACAATCCCACATTCGGGAAATCCTGAAATATGTAATCGACCGCCGGTTCTTCCTCGATCGTGGCTAGTCCCATCGCTTGCAGCGAATAATATCGATCCGTCAATTCCACGAATAAACTTTTCGCGTAGGAAAGCGTGGGTTGAATGATGTTTTGGGCACCATGGTAAAGCAGCGTTTCGAGGTCATGATGTCGCGCATGCGCCAGTCGATTATGGAATTCCGTTTCGTCGGCGGTGGGAAATGGATCAATGCTGCGTTTCGTGCAAACCTCGAGCAGGGCCGGGAATATATTGGCAATGCCCGGGGAGCGCCCCATTTTCGCCAATTCGCCTGCGGCAAGCAGCAATACCTGCCGAAATGCATCTCGAGAATGACTCATCTCCAATGCCGGCGCCAGGCGTGCCGCCCGTTGCCGACCATCACTGAAGACCAGCACCTTACGCCCTCGATTGGGCAACGATTCATCGCGTTTTTGCGGCGGTTGCTCGGCAAATTGCGCTTCAATGAGCGCAGTAAAAGGCTGCTCTCCCCGCGTTTGCAAATCGGAGATGGATGCTCTTCGCAACACATTGACCGGCAAACCCGGTGGTTGACACAATGGACACCGCAGGAAGCTCGAGCGACGATGGCCCGTCTCCCGATCCCGCGGCAACCAAATGCGTCGCACACGCGCTCGTGACGCTTCCGACGGTGAAACGATATGCCCCGTGGTCAAATGAATCGCCGCTTCTTCGACGCCCTCTTCATTGCGTGGACGCGTCGGAAGTATCTCGATTGCTTCCAAATCGCCCGCGGTTTCTCCCCATAAAAAGCGTGCCGAATCCAGTTTTCCGTTTTCCACGTACGCGATCACGTACGCCCCTCCGCAGTTGCGGCACGACGCGAGCTCGAATACCCGTGATCCGCATGCATCGCAGAGAGCTCGCGGGGCTGCGAAGAGTTTTCCCAAGGGAGCCTCTTCCTCGGGGCGCTCTTGTCTACCCGGACAAACGGCATTCAAACACGCCCAAATTCCTGCGATACCCCGAAACATCAAATGAATACGCGTCGGCAAAAGACTTGGATCCTCGGGAATTTTACGGGCCAATGTTCCGAGCGACAAAAGCACCTCCGCCGCTTTTCGACGTTTGGGACTGTCGGGAAAAACGATTTGCGCCACTTCTTCCAGCGGCCGAGCCTGCGTCGACGTCGAATTCAAGACGTGATTGAGCCACGGTTTGCCCGAAAGCACGTCGAGCAATCGGCTGGGTACATCCGCGGGGGAGGGCGGCGGCTGGTCGTCTCCGAGATGGCGCAATACCGGCCCGATCGCTTCGACCAAGGCATCCGGCCCGCCATCTCCTTGCAATGCCGTGAGCGGCACGCGAGCCAATACATCCGCGAGCGCTGCATCACCCGGCTCGGCAGGCGACGGGCGTTCACGTACGCCGAACACGACACCAAAATCTTCCGGTGGTTTTCCCGTAAGGTCCGCGGCAAACCTTCGCGCATTTTCTTTGGCATCCGCCCCGAGCGAAGCGCTCGTACAAATGACGGCAATCTTTTCGGGTTTGTCGGTGATCTCGAGTCGCGCGAAAAGCCGACGCAGCAGAAAGGCCACTTCCGCGCCTTTGGCTCCGCGATACATGTGCGCTTCGTCCAAAACCAGCAGCAATTGAGAATCCGGCTGCTTCAACCATTCCCGAGTTTGGTCGAAAATGGGACGTTCGAACGGACGCGCCAGCATGTATTCGAGCATCGAATAGTTTGTCACGAGCACATCCGGCGCTCCACCTTGACCCGTTTCCGGGTCGTACACCATTTCGTGACGCGTAAAAAGCTCGCGATCGTCCCGCCCCGTTTGCAATCGCTCGTCCCAATGGTGCTTCGTATAAGCCTGCCCCTTTTTCTTGCCCGTTTTGTATATCCCTTTTTCAGCGCGCTCCGCCGCCAAAAATGCTTCCAAGTTTTTCGCGGGATACCGCCCGAGCTTTTTGAGCTCCGCTTTCAGCTCGTGGGGCATTTCGATGAACTTCTTCAAGAGCGGCTCGACCCGATCGCCGTCTTTGCTCGAGTCTCGCGGTCCCGCGTAAGGTGTGCGGCTCGTGTACATGCCAAACACGGGATGGCGGCGCGACGCACCCAAATCACGAAATGCCTGCATCGTCGTTTGGCTACCCAAAAGCAAGCGTAGACGCGACAATTGATCATTGACCAGCGCGTTCATGGGATACAGAATCAAGCCTCGCACCGCACGCCGCGAAAAACTCTGCGGACGCCCTGCGGCTTCTTCGTAGAGCCGCGCCAAAAGCGGCAAAAGAAAACACTCGGTTTTTCCCGACCCGGTTCCGGTCGCCACGACCAGATCCCGCCCGTCATTCAAAAATGCTTGAAAAGCTCGAGCCTGGTGCTCGTACATCGTCGAAAACAAAAGCATGCGCTCGGAATCGTGATCGGTCGGCGCCGTCGACAAACGCGTGAAGAGCGCCGTCGTGGCCGCGGATAGTCCGAGGTCCGCATACGTTCCCTGAAAAACTCGATATCGCGGCGTCGTTTCGACGAAGGGCTCTTGCGCCAGGAGTTTTCCGCCCTCGGAGACTTCCAAGAGCTGCCGACGCGCCTTGATGAGCGTCGCATCACTCAAGGGATACGCGCTCTCGATGTACCGGCGCAATTGCCGGCGCAATCGATTGGCCAACCGCGTAGGCGTATACTTTTCTTCTTCCGGGGTGGTGTTGCGCGTCCACGTGACCACCGGCGTAACCTTCGCCGTTGCAGCGACCGACGGCGGCGCGATCCAAGCCCGCAATGCGTCCACCAACGGCCCCTCGACACCTCGAAAAGATTCGACGAGCGCCGGCGATTTCATCTCCGCGAACAACATGTCGAGAAATTCCGGCGTTGCCGCGCGAATGCCACTGAAATCGAAGACGTCATCCGCCTGGATGTTGCGTCGTTGCCGCAAAAACGTGGCATCGTCGACATTCTGCAAAATGCCTTCCTCGGCATATTTGCTCATTCGGTGCGTCGTCACGAACCCTCCTCGACCATCACGAAAAGCCGTTCCTCGAGCATGCCTCGTGCCCGCGCGTAGTTTGTCGCGTCGAAGCGAACTCTTCGCGGCTCGTCCATCGATTCCCCCATGGCCGCGAGCCACCGATATTCGGCGCTCGGGAGTAAAACCGGCAAATGTATTTCCGAGCCAAACTCGGTGCGTGTACTCGGAAGAATGGCGGGCAACCCAGCACGCGCTCGGTAGACGAGCATCGCCCGTCGGGCTTCATCGGGGGACAAGGGCACGACGCGTCGCGACGCATTCGTTTGGCAAGCCCAACCATACGCCATCCACCCGCCCGCTTGTTTCGCCCGCACGATGCGGGCCGATTCGGTCGGAGCAACCTTGTGCCAAACCTTCGTCGACGCGGCCGACGGCTCGAAAACGTCCCAATCGTCCCAACGTAATACGCTTGCCCGATCATGATATCGCGCCGCGTTTTCCAGCCGTTCGTTGAGCTCATCCATAAAAGCGTCCGGCAATGGCACCCGATCGAGCCCCGCAAAACGCGTCGCCTCCAAGACGTGCCCGCCCAGGTCCGCGACAAACCGTTGGATTCGCATTTCGTCGTCTATCGTTATACGTCGCGGCAAACCCGTCACCGGAACATCCAAACCCTTGCGTATTTCCGACGAAGGCACGGCTCCGACCACCATCCACCGTCCCGCCCCGAGGCGCACCACGCGTAATGGCGCCGGCGCGATTTCTCCACCCGGCCCCGATTGCACATCCCCAATGCTCTCCAGTGTTCGTCGCACATCGGAGACCTGTTCACGCGTGACCCCGAAATGCGTCAACAATTCGTACACCCGCGATTCGAGGATCCAGCGTAAAGCAAACCCATGCGCCAAAAGTTCCCCGCGCATGACCTCCGCAATGAATTCGGCATGTCCCGCGGTCAAACCCCCGTAATGAGCTTCGACATGCGCTTTGTAGGTTTCGAGCGAAAGCAGGGTTGGGTTCATCGGCCT
>WBZU01000455.1_pt1 | contig 35107 bp, 40 predicted proteins | sample 5204311 | NCBI WGS metagenome assembly WBZU01 (sample SAMN12344359, study PRJNA552823) | activated sludge metagenome | biome: Activated sludge suspended growth; feature: Nitrification reactor; material: Wastewater; isolation source: activated sludge from nitrification reactor of wastewater...
ACGGCACGGGCCTTTGTTCAACCTGTCATGGGATCGACGGCCGGAAACACCAGTTGCCCCCTCAGCTCAGCCCGCACACCCGGGAGAATATTGAGCGGCTCAGTCCGACCCCTCCGGACCTGAGACAGCCGAAGGCCCTGACATTAACCACCGACACACAACGATTCGAGATCATTCGACACGGGCATCTTCGCACAGCGATGTATCCACTCTCACCGGAGACCCTCTCGGATGAGGACATCCTGGCACTCCTTTCCTATCTCGCCTCGCTGCGCGGCACCGCGCCCCCATCGATCACACCACCTGAGACTGACGCCTCCCTGCGAGGTGATGCAAAACGAGGGCGGCAGCTGTACCATGAGCTCGGCGGATGCGCCATTTGCCACGGCATTGACGGGCAGCTCACTCGACGGCCACCGATCTCGAAGGATCTCGCCCATCGGCTGGATACGCTGCCTGCCCCGCCCGCCAATCTCCGGGATCCGGCCAGCCTCACATCACAGAACGATGAAGACCGGTTTCTCTCCATCAAGCGCGGGCACCCCGGGACAGCCATGTATCCCAAAGCGCTGCTGCGCGACGAGGACATTCGAGACCTTGTCGCCTACCTCGCCACGCTTCGAGCATCGAGCCGCTAGGTTCACGCACTCTCGGCAACGGTGATGCAATTGCGCGGCGCCCTGTCGAGTCGCCTATCGCAAGGTCTGCATTCCAAGCCGATACAGGAGATATCCCACGATCGCCACATTTGCCGCCACGATCACCAGTCCGGTCACAGACACCTCGTGAGCCACTGCGTGCAGTTCACTTGGCAGCAGGACACTCATGGAAAAGACGGTCAGGTAGGCAGCCCACGACGCCTCGATCCACAGGCCGAACCCTTCGACGAATAGTAAGGTCGCATAGGTCAGACTGATCAGTCCCATCATCAGAAGGCTGTGGGGTTGCAGCGCCTGCACGTGGAGCGTGGCCGCATGCAGCAGACGGGTGTGGAGACTCAAGTGCAGGGTGTCCAGCAACGGAGAGAGGGCCGTTTCGATCTCGGGATCCACCCATCGCAAAAACCCGGCTCCCGCGAGGAGGAGCAACACCCCCTTCAACAACTTGAAGGTCGCGATCGGCGTCAGGCTGCCCTGAGACGATGCCTGCATTAATGAGGGCATACGGTCGGGTCCTGGAGAAACGAGAATATTGGACCGAACGGAATCATGCAACGTTGTTGATGAGACAATCCTTGCTCAACGAGCCTCCCTTCCCCTAGGCTACCGTTGATGACGTGCCGATCGCCCATGAAAGGGTCGCCCTGATGAACGAACAACTCGCCCAACGTCTGGCTCACGACTGGATCACCGCCTGGAACCGACATGACGTGCATGCCATTCTCCGTCATTATGCCCAGGACGTCGAGTTTACCAGCCCATTTGTATCGACGCTATCCGCCGATGCGTCCGGAACCATCCGGGGGCACGAAGCCTTGCGAACCTATTTTCAAAAAGGGCTCAATGCCTACCCGGACCTACGCTTCGATCTCATCCGCGTCCTGACAGGAGTGGGTAGCCTGGTCCTCTTCTATCGCAGCGTACAGGGGCTGCTGGCCGCTGAAATGATGACGGTGAACGGCGAAGGACTGATCCACACCGTACGCGTGCACTATGTGAGGGAATAGACGACGCCCGTGGCCGGACTCAGGGAAGAAGCGCGCCCGGGAGGTCGACGGTCAGGTGCGCGATGATGAGAGCGGCATCGCTGACCGGATCGCTGGTAAACGGCGCGTCATGACGGCGGGTCACCGCCGTGGTCAATCGTTCAGCCGCCTGTCTGACTTGATTCGGAAACGCCTGCTGCTGCTGAATCCGGCGCAGATGCGCCAGCGCATCGCCATGCCACAACGGGTCACCGACTGCAGACAACCACGCTCGATCGGCCGCCGCCACCGCCCGCCTCGCACAGACCCGCGCCTTGCCATCCTGCCCTTGCTCCCAGGCGAGCCTGGCCGCAGAGAGCTCCCGATCAATGTGTACAGAATCGGACATACGCCCCACGCTACGGCTGTGAACGCAAGCCTGTCAACCAGGCGACCGGGTCCCATACCTCAAAACAGACGCGGAACAATTTCTCCCCTTTTCAGGGAAACCCCTATTCCGCGCAACCCGCCGATCAGTGCATAGTGACTGCGCTCGTTCGAGCCAACTCGAACCGGTCGTCCGCTGGGATACCGCCAACGATAGTTGAACCGATCATGACGACACACCGTATCCGCAAATCCAGCACCTATCGATTCCACGACTCGGTGCGTAATGACCGAAAGTTTATGCTCGCGGCTGTCGCTGCGGCGCTCGCCACCGCCCTCATTCTTCTAGCCCTGTTCTCCGGCCTGGGGCTGGATCTCTTCCACACCACCGTCAAGTAGTCGCGTCTCGTCGCCCATTCGGTTATCATCGCGTCAGCCTCGGGGCTCCCCGTGTCACCGAGCGCAACACACGAAACCTCTCGCCTTCACGACGCATGAACTGGATCGTGTATATCTTGGAGTGTGCCGACGGCAGTCTCTACACCGGCATCACGAACAATTTGGAGCGGCGCATGCGGACGCATGCAAGCGGGAAGGGGGCAAAATACACGAAACGCCGGGGGCCGTTTACGGTGCGGTATACCGAATCGCTGGACAGCAAGGGAGCGGCTTTACAGCGTGAGGCCGCGATCAAATCCCTGGATCGAACGGCAAAGATGGCGTTGCTGGCCGCTCGTCCCTAATCAGACGAGCTCCACGAGCTGCACACTCCCTATTTCTTGCGCACGCTGTTCTTCTTGGGTTTCGCCGCTGGTATGGCCTTCGCCTTCGACGGGTTTTTCTTCGCAGCTCCGCCCAGAACGATCACCGGTTTCTCTTCCGAGAACGCTTCCTCGATACGGCTCTTGCCGTTCGTTGCGAGGATGACGAGCCCTTGATGCCGTTCGATGCTCTGCAACAAATACGACACGTCACTATTGGCAAATCGATCCTGCGTACCCTGAACTCGACGACCGTTGCCGAACAAGGCGTCCGCCTCGTCGAAGAAGAGAATCGACCCGTGGCGGTTGGCCATATCAAACACGCGATTTACGTTCTTTTCCGTTTCACGAACATGCTGGCTGACGACCGCGGCAAGATCCACGCTGGCCAGATGGAGTTGCAGTTCTTCGGCCAAGACCTCCGCCGCTTTCTGTCGACGAAGCGGCGTGGCTCCCGACAGCACGATCACCGCGCCGGACGGCTCGAGAGCTTGCTCGGCCTTCGCCCGACGCACCGGCGTCTTCTTCTTCACTTGGGGAGTGCGCGTCTTTCGCCGAATCACTGGTGCTGTTGCCATATCTCAGATCCCCTTCCGGTTCATACGTGACTGTCCCTCCGGCACAACTACGGCCTGCCGGAGAGACGGCTGAGTATAACCGGTTCTTACTGAGAATGTCTTTGCGCGGTCAGGTTTCCATCATCTCCAGGCGCGCATCAAACTCATGCCCACAGGCGGCGCAACGGATACAATCGGACTCGACGGTGAGCTCCTTGGCCCTGACCCCCATACCGCCGCAATCCGGACAACGAGTCAGGTGCACCCGCCGATCGTCGACGGTCTCATATTGCACGCCGTGCAGACAATAGATCGGTTGGCCGTCGAGCTGCCAGGGCTTCCCGGCGTTGTCATGCACCGGCAGTACGATGTAGTGCTGCTTCACATAGTCTGCCAACGCTCGATAGCTCGGGAATCCGCTGTGGATCAGTTTGCCGCTCACGGCGTGATAGAGCGCCTGCTGTTTTACCACTGCCTTGGTTGGACCCATGTGCCACCTCCTCCGGCCTGGAAGACCCGCTGTTCGGACAAGACGAACCGGGCGCCCGGCGCCACAGGCAGCCTCGCCGGCGCACTCAGCTCACGCAGGACACCACGCCTTCCGCCGAGGCCGTGCGAGGACTCGTCAGCCGCCACTCAGCGAATGCGCGCCTCCCCGCTCGCCTGGAATGACCTCGCCTCAAGACCGCGCTGCGCTTCGAGCTCGGCAATGCAACTTTCCAAGACGCGACCCCGCTGCACAAGATGGTGATGGATGCTGTCGAAATCGGCATTTTCATGGGCTTCGTCGGTCATATTCACCAAGCCGCCGGCCTCCCCAAACTCGGCGTACGCATAGGCTTCGAGAAGCTCCGATCCGTCGCCGAGTTGCTCGGCAATCAGGGCCTCGGTTTCCTGATCGAACTCCTGCAGACTCCGCGTCGGACTCCCCTTGCCACGATAGGTGGCCAGTTCAGCCAACTGCGCCCGTACGCGCTCGATGCGATGATCCAGGGACAGGGGAACGGGGGTGAGAGTGGCTCGTGTCGTAGACATAACACCTCCTCTCGATATGGTGGGATCTACGATCTTACCCCTCCAGACCAGTCGAGGCAAGCCGCGCGGCCAGGACCGCCTCGACTCACTTGACGTTGACACAACGTGAGTGCGAGGTTAGCCCCGACAGTGTCCGCGTCATTCGCGGAACCTTTTCCTCGATACGGAACATCACAATGATCGGTTGCTGGTTGCTGCTCATCCTGCTTCTGCCATCCCTTCCCCCGGCATGGGCGTCACCCCCGACACAGGGCACGCCGACCGCCTCGCCCAACCAGCTTTCTGGCCATGAGTTGCTTCGCATCGGCGAGATTCACGACCAACAGGAACACTTTCCCGAGACCTTGACCTATTATCAGCTGGCGCTGGCGAAATTCCGGGAGAAAAAACAACCTCAGGGCATCGCCACGGCTTTGATGAAAATCGCACGGGTACTGGAGCGTCAGGGCAAACTCCAGGAGGCCTACGCTTCGTTGCAGGAGGCCGTGCCGTTGTTCACCCAAACCTCCGATCGATCGGCCCATGCCGAAGCGCTGCTGGCCACGGGACGTGTGGCGGCGCAACTGGGGCAACGCGACGCCTCGCGGGATGCCCTCACCCAGGCGGCGGCGCTGTTCACCCGCGTGAGAAACGCCCGGGGATGGAACGACACGATGGTGCAATTGGGATTGTTACAGGTCGTGGACGGCGAAACCACAGCTGGGCTCTCGGCACTGCAACAGGCAGCGGAGGAGGCCCGCAACCGGCGGCATGCCGAGCAGCAATTCACGGCCACAGTCGCCCTCGGCGATGCCCATTGGCTCCTGGGCCACATGAGCGACGCGCGGACGCATTACCTCGAGGCCCTGGCCTTGGCCGAGGCAGAACATCACCTGCCGTTCGAAGGCATGCTCAAACTCCGGCTGGCCAGGCTCGACGAAGGCACGGGCACCCTCAACGATCGCCTCGCGCTGGCGAAACGTGCCTTGGTGATTGCGCAATCCATCCACGATTCCGCCGGCGAAGCCGACGCCTGGTCGCTCCTTGCCGATCTGCACCGGCAGTTGGGGCAGCAGAACGAGGCGGAGCAAGCCGATGCGCATGCACTCGCCATCTATCGAAACCGGGAGCTGTTCGTCCACGGGGTGCGGTAGATCGGCCTTCCGCTCGGCTCAGGTGGGTCTGGTCGCACGCCACGCGGTGCCGGCCGCGACCACCAACAACAGCGTCGAAAGCAAATAGGGTGCACCAGGCAGATGCCAGTCGGCTTGCGGACCGATGAAGGCCGCAAACGTCTGCGTGAACAACGTCGGCCCGAGCAACCCGGCGATTCCGGTGAGGCTGGCGATGGCGCCCTGTAACTGCCCCTGCTCGGACGGTCCCACCCGGCGGGTCATAAACACTTGCGCCGAGGGAGCCGCGAGCCCCCAGAACGCCATCACGGGGATACCGAAGCAATAGAGGAGCGGCGTGGAGGCAAGCCCGTAAATCGAAAATCCGGTCGCTCCGGCCAACAGTCCCAAGAGCAACGTTCGGCGTTCTCCGAGACGCGCTGTGATGGGCCGCACCAACGTCCCCTGGACGATCATGGCGCAGACACCGACTCCGGCCAGCGTGAATCCGACTGCCGACGGCCCCCACCCATACCGGTAGCCCAGATACAGCACGGCCACGCTGGGCAGCACGGCATGCGCCAGATTCATCAGAAAATTCGCCGTGGCCAGCCCAAAGAGTTCATGGTGGGAACGCAGGAGGATCAAGGCACCGACCGGATTGGCCCGTCGCCACTGAAAGGGAGCCCGTTTCTCGACCGGCAGCGATTCCGGCAACACGAAAAACCCATAGCAAGCATTGAGCAGACTGGTCGCTGCCGCGCCCCAAAACGGCCAACGTGGATCGACAGCGCCCAAGATACCGCCTACGGCCGGTCCCAAGACAAAACCGAGTCCGAATGAGGCCCCCATCAAGCCGAACGCCGAAGCCCGTTTGTCCGGAGGCGTCACATCGGCGATGTACGCACCCGCTGTACTGAAACTCGACGACGCGATACCGGAGATCACCCGCCCGGCAAACAACCACGACACACTGGGCGCCAACGCCATAAGGATAAAATCGAGGCCCAATCCCACATTCGACAGCAGCACGACCGGGCGGCGACCAAATCGATCGGACAACGAACCTTGGATCGGCGAACAGACGAACTGCATCAGCGCCCACGCCGTTCCCATGAGGCCGTAAATTTCGGCCGCCATCGGCGTGTCGCCTCCTAAAAACTCCTCCACCAACTTCGGCAGGACGGGAATGATGATCCCGAACGACAACATGTCGAGGACGACCGTGACGAGAATGAAGGCAATCGCCGCCTGTCGCGGCTGAGGTGAGGGCTGAGCCTGGATCATGACGTGCGCCATCGTACCAGGCCGACCGCGCCGGCGCATACAGAAAGACGTGCGTTAACTTCGTCGGTTGCGCCTCCTCTTGCGACGGCTTTTCTGTTACCCTGCCGCCGATGCCCGCCACGCTCCAAGCCTTCATCGCCATCTTTGTGCTCGGTGCGGTCCTCCGTTCCTTCGGGCTGCTGGGCAAACCCCATGCGGAACGGCTCGCCTCCCTGGTCTTTTCGATCAGCCTTCCGGCAACCATCGTCGTGTCCCTCGACCATGTTGCCTTCACGCCAAGCGCATGGAAACTGCCGGTCTCCGCCTGCCTGATCACACTTGCCATGCTGCTGTGCACATGGCCGTTGGCCCGCCTGCTCCACCTGCCTCGCGCAGCGCAAGGCGGATTCCTCCTGGGTACCGGTTGCATTAATTCAGTGTACTTTGCCTATCCGGTCGTGCTCGCCACGTTCGGTGAGAGCGGACTGGCGCACGCGATCCTGTTCGACCTTGGTCAAACCACTCTGACACTCACCGTCCTCTATGCCATCGCCGTCTGGCACGGGGCCAAGAGCGGGACCGCTCGATCGGCGTTCATGCGATTTATTTCCTCGCCACCCCTGTGGGCACTGGGTGTCAGTCTCCTCTGTTCGCTGGCGGAGTGGCATCTTCCGTCTTGGCTGCGCGAGATTCTGACATCTGTGCACTTGACCACGACGCCACTGGCGAGCCTGGTCCTGGGCCTGTCGATCAGCTTGACCGCTCTCCGCCGCACCTGGCCCCTGGCGCTGCTCGGCGTGACGATGCGGATGCTTGGCGGCTCGCTCTTAGGAGTGGGCGCGACCACGGTGTTACACCTCACGGACACGGAACGGGCGATCGTCATTCTGATCGCGTCGATGCCGTCGGCCGTCACCGCGGTGATCTTCGCCGCAGACACGGGGCTGGACGAAAATCTGGTCACCTCGATCGTCGCACTCTCCATTTGTTGCGGCGTCGCGCTGCTGCCCTGGCTGCCGAAGCTGGTGAGCCTGCTGCTGACCTGACAGACCGGTGAATCCACTCTAGACGACCGCGCCACAACAGTGCCGATCACCTGCTCACACCTCAGCTGTGGGAACAGCGTCACGCTCTGTGAGTTTTTTGCGACGGCAAAAATTGCCGGGCGCGTGACGCTCAGCGGCCAAATTTCTCAAGAACAGGTAATCGTTGCGACTGGAGAGGCGTTTAGCAGGAAACCGTCCGTCGTAGCGGAACACTGAACGACGGTATGAGGCTTGCTACGTAGGGGAGGTATCACGCAGGAGAACTCATCATGCACGACCCCGCGCTCTGGGCAAGTTGGTATGTCTGGCTGCTGGCCGTTCCCGTTCTGGTAATCGGGACGCTCATTCGCGACTGGTTTCACCGGCGCCATCCGGTCCGATTGCGGAAGCGATCTTAAATCAGCGGTCGCGCTCAATCCGGTTTCACTTCATGCACCGGAGCCAGACGCTCCGCGCAACAGAGCACGTCTCTCCGCCACATCAGTCAGCCCCCATCCCGACAGAAAGCGACGTCCAACAAAGCCTGGTGGCATCGTCGTCATGCCACCATCGTATCGTTAGATTGATGCCCGTGCAGTCAATCTGATGATCGAATCCACGACGAATCAACGCCGGCCTGTGCTCGTGAGACAAACGCAGGCTACGTAATGGTATCGGATGGGATACGACTCTGTATCGTATGCGATACCCGCGCCCCTGCCTCGCTCCGCATGACTCGTCGAGCTGATCCTCTTCAAGCAATTGTAGTTGCGCACGATTCGCACCCAGACACGGCATGGCCCAAAGGTTGCCTTCCCCCTTTCTTAACAAGAGTGACTCGAAACGCAGGTCGCCTCACCAGGAGAATAGGCGACTGAGCCCGGCGCGTGACAAGGAATTCGAAAGACAATGCGCAGGAGGTCACAATGAATCGCGTTTCTGATAGACCACACATCGCCGTCCTCATCCCGCAGCTGGTCGTTATCGTTTTCATGGTCCTCTCCGGCTGTATCCCTCCTCCACCTCATCAGTTCGTCCCGGGAGGTCCGCTTGGGGAAGCGGGACAAACCGTACAAGGCCCACGACAGGCAAGCGACGAGGAGGTGCGTGCCATGCTGGCAGAATCGTCGCGGCACCAATCGACGCCGCCCGAGCGGGTCGACTTGAACAGGCTTCTCACACAGATTTCCCAAGCCACAAACTTCCGGCAGAAGCAGCGTTTGGTGGATCAGTATCACCATGCGGCGCTGCTTCTGCCGGAAGCCGAGCGGGATCAAGCCTTTCAACGGTTACGAGCGCTGGAGACTCCGGGCACAATGACCAAGTGACGCTACACATGCCACACGCTCATGAGATTCGGTTGTCTTGAATCCCATAGAGAAAGGACGTCGCCATGAGGCCACTACACATCGTCGCGATGCTGACACTCAGCCTTGCCGTCATAATCGGCGGAACACTCCTCACAGCCGAGCCGGCCGAAGCGCACAACTGGCTCGGGGACTGCGTCGTCGATTTCGACAATACCTTTGCCCTGACCTATATCTATGGGCAGGCAAGAGGCAACTTCGGCTATCCCACAGGCATCGACAATTCAGGCGAGTTGCAACCATGTAATGCCACCCACCAGGCCTGCTGGACCTATCGCCATCGCTGCTTCGGCAATTACATCAACGTCGAAGACATGACCTACGGGCATATCCACCTGACGTTTGATAGTCCGAGCCTGCTCACGCCTTGTTTCGTCGATCCGGGCGATGGTCCTGGCGCGGGATTTGGACGAACGGTAGGCGACCACTGCGTAGCCGCCGATTGGATTCATGAACCCCGCACACTCGGCACGCATGGCAACGATCATTGGATCAAAATCTGGATGGAAGACCGGGTGACGCACCAGCCGCGCGTCTTCGACATGCCGATCATCCGAGTGACCGGTACGGAACCGATTCAATTCTGGTTCAAGAAATCAAACGGCAGCTGGTGGTACTGGTCGAACCTCGGCCCTAATCCCTGGCTGGTCGGCGGTTGGGTACAGGACGTGGTCGAAGTGCGGATACGTGGGGCTCAGGCTGCGAAGGGGCCGTATTTTATCGGCGCCTTCTCAATTCTCGACTAGCGGCTACTGCTAACGCCTCCCAGCAGCGTTCTCGCTTCACGCAGAGGCTCACTGTCTCGCCGGCGTCCACAAACGCGGCGCTCATTGTGCTTCGCGCCGTGGACCTCGTTGAGGCGTTGCTGAACGGATTTTCTGGAGAGGGAGGCCTGACCGTCACTCAGGGATCTGCACCTTGATGGAGATCGCCCTACGGTCATCGGTAATCTGCGCCACGATCTTGTCGCCGGTCTTTAATCGTCCGGCCACCACGCCCTCGATTTTGGTTTCAGGCGTGACCTTCAGGCGTTCTTCGTGACCGGAGAATTCCTTGACGATCAGTTCGCCCTCTTCCCAATACAGGACGTCGGCCTTGATCACCACCGTGGCGGTAGCCTGGGTGCTGTCAGCGGCTGATGCGGGAATGACTACGGAAAAGAACACATACAATGCGAGAAGAAGTGCCATCACGGATCCTCCCGTTTTATTTCAGAGTACCTATCCCTGCGAGGCACTGTCAATTGGGGATGCTGGTAGCAATTATCTATTTGGGTTTCAGAAGCAAAATAAGCTCATTTGCATTTTGGCGAGGTGCTCGTTTAATCCCTGTTTTTGAGAACCTATCGGTGCCGCCAAGAGTGCTGAATTTACTTTCAACTATTTTTTCATTTACTTTGAAACGTTCCTTTGCGATGACGCGAATAATCTCCCCAGACAGTCCATTCGAACAAATGTGATCCGGAAAAGTAAGAATCGCAACGGCGCCACTCAAAGCCACGGTTTCCAATAGACTTTTAAGAGCCTCCCGTGATTCGCTTACTCGACTGTATTTGGATGTGGGACGATCTGCAATAGAAGGATAGCGTCCTACCCCCGACACTTCTCCGCAACCGCCTCGCGCTATTGTCTCAAGCACATGGTAAAAACGGCTATACTGGACTCCTGAATAGGGGGGATCAATAAAAACTAAATCACCCACTCTCAGACGAGTTGCAGCTTCGTTTGCATCCCCCACACTTGCTTGCCCCGGCATTTTTGCATGACGTATGGCGAGCGACCATAAACAACTACGGATCCGCTCAACAATGTCCTTAGCCCAAGCTTCTTGAAGAAACTTTTTAGCAGTTCTAGTCGGCCTGAAAGGCTGCGCAGTATGCCCTGGTGCGGCGACACACCACCCACTCGCCTCGATCAGGGCTGCAAGCGCAACGGTTCTATTTGGTTCAGTAGATGGCAGAGTCTGCCTAAAGGCATCAATCCAAATGGACTGTTGGGGACTGAAATAGTGCCCACCATAAGCTTTGGTCACTGGTAGGTCATTTTGAGCATCGCTCCAATCTCTGCATTCTCTCACCGTATGCCAGGTTATTTTATCTGGCCATTTCCAGGATTTACCGTTGAAAATACTTTCTGCACGCTTCTGCCAGGGCCCCCATATCAAATTGCCTAGGACCGGTCTATTGCGATGAATGACCGCGCCCGTGAGCACAGAGCTAAATTCCTGGATATCGAAGGCACAAACGGGGATTCTCTGCGTCTTAGCTACATGAGATGAGACCGCCCCGGATCCTGCAAAGAGATCTACGAACCGCTTTGCATTTCTAGTATTCTTAGCCAAGATGGTGCCCAGTCCATTATTGAGCATCCACCGCTTTGAACCCATATATTTCATGATCGAGAGGAGATCGAGCCAATCCCACCTTGTTCGATCAGCTGAAAATTGGTGAAGCCAGCCGTCCATGCAGGATTGCGATGAACTTTCCAAAAACGATTAGAGTCTCCAAGAGCTTCATTGACAAAGTTTCGAAATCTCACGATTCTGTGGTAGGCCAGTATTTGTATCGCCTCTACGTCCGGAAACTTTCCCTTTTGCGGAGATGGAGGCGAATCAAAATGCATACTCGAGATAAATGCAATTCTATCCTTGAGGATTGCTTCGCTCAGCGGAGAAAACTTGGGAATAAAAGAGGATAGATGATCGCAATAATTGGCCGCATCTCGATGTTTAATCTCTGAGATAACAGAATCAGACTCCTCAAGGTTATTCGTGAACAATGGATCCGCAGAAAAGCTTGGAACTTCCTTAATTAATTTCCAATAAAATTGATGCTCACGGTCGCCACCCTGCTTCGCCCGAAATGAACATTTGCCCCTCTTCCCATCAAACTCAAGACAGGCTATCTTTTTCACTCTGAAGCTCTGAAAGTGGCCAAGCAAATGAGCAAACGCGCGCACGCAGTAATGACTCGCATAGTAGGCACCCACAGAAGACCAAATTGGACTAGCCTTGGTAAGGGACGCAGAAATGAGAAAACTATGAACGGCCCGCAGCCACATATCCACAGCAGCCGTTGCAAACAACTTAAAGTTTTCCGGCTCGAGATCCACTGGATCGCCACATCTTTTCCTAAACCATTTCTCAACAGACTTTGATAGACTGTCGGGAGGCGGAAACGACTTAGCTGCTGCTTGGGTTTTTAACGGTTCAAAAGTGTAACAAATATGCTCTCTGAGATTTGCATTAATATGAAAACTCATCTTGCACTTTACTCCGAAATTTCTCACGTCCAAACGCTGCCCGATCGGCTAACGCCTCTGCCTTCAGTCTAGCAACACTCTCTGTAGAAGTTGCTGCCGCCCACAAAAGATCGCGAAATCTTGAAACGCCACCGCTACCAAGAAATCCCTTTTCTTTAAATTTAGGTTTGGGCAAGAACTTCTCCCGCTCCAGAAGTCCTCCACGCCTCATTAGGTCGTGCAGGAACCTAATAAGAGTCTCATGGCTCCTATCTGAAATCAGTTGAAATTCGTTACGCTTCAACTTTGATATACAAACCGGAAGCAAGGTAAGAAATGAAACAAGGACTCGCCCCTGATATGCCACGTTGTCAGGGTCAAGCGATTCCCCTTCGCTCACTTCCTGTTTTCGTCCCGTCGCTTCTAGCCAGGCATCTAAGCACTGCGCCAAGAATTCTGTCTGTTGATCTAGATTGTCAATACCGCATTCCCTCATGATTGGAATTACTTCTTCGATAGCAGAATTGAGAGTCGCAAGCGCTACTACATCCGGAACGCCATACTTGATCCCAGGTATCTGAATCATTCCCACGAGCGGGCCTGTTTCAAGCATTAGCCTTCTCCCGAGATCCTGCGCTCGCTCCTTATCGTCAAGAGGGGCGCGACTGCCTCTGGCAGTAGGAAAGAGATCGGCGACCAAGGATTTGTCAACCTTCTTCTGATTGAAATTAACATCAATAAAAATTTGAGCCTGGCGCCTCGGTGCTTCATTTGGCGGGTCAAGGTCAAGAAAAATTTCAGCTGGAATATCCCACACTGCTTTTCTGTTTTCTTCTTGAAGGATCCTCAGCGCAAGGAAAGCACCGTTAATTCTATGCTGACCGTCTATTACAGAAAAACTAAGCGCTTTGTCTTCCTCATCAAATGTTAACGTTGCGGCTTCCTGCTTGTCCTCGAGCGGCTTAACCAATGCACCATTTACATGCAGCAGAACGTTTGAAAAAGTAGGGTACTCACTATTCTGAAAGCCAACGACCCTTTGCACCTTCGGAGGCCATTCTCTTCCCGGCTCTAGTTTTTTAGGCTCGTAAATGTTTCGAAAATACTTATCAATGAGCTTCGGAGCATCAACAATCTCTTTCTGAAGCAAATAAGCAGCTATCTTTGCAACCCGCTTCCAATCCAGCGAACGCTGAATTGAACGAACCTTATCAGCATCATGTCTTGGGGTATGTGGCTTTCCCGGCCACCATTGCATTAGCTTCTCAACATTTAATGCTGTAAGGCAGTGACGAGTCTCTTGTAAATCTGCAGGCGCAAAAGGATTCATTGGTACAATGACTGAAATTCTTTGAATAGAACGTTTGCTCATCGCATCAGCCCTCGACCGATAAAAATGCCTCGCTTGATGGGCACAGGCAATATCGGCGTGTCAATTACGTGAACAAGCAAAAGAAATCAACCAAACACTTAGTTGATCACCAATGGCATGTCATATTTTGCGCCGCTCTACAATTCGCTCACCTTAACCTAGAGCAGAGTTCGCAACCGCAGTAACGTGATATTTGTGCATGATCGAAATTGAAAACCGACTACCCTGCAATCCCTTACTCTACGCCAAGAGGAGGTTTAACTTCGTCCCAACTACGGAAGTCCAACGAGGACTTTCCCAAGCCGCGAGTCAAAATCTATTGCTCCTTCCACTTATCTCACTCTCCTCAAGGGATGGCGTGATTCCGTTCCCAACTGCGCGCGTCCAACGAGGCCCTTCCGAGGGCGCGCGCGAAATCTAATGCTCCATCCACTTTCTCGTACCCGCTCCAAGGAGTGACCCGTCAGGCCACCACGCCCCGCCTAACACTTCGATCCGTCCATCCGGCAGGCTTCCGCCCGGTCGGTGAACCCTGAGTTGCGCAGGCTCTCATAGACGTGTTGCTGCCGTTCCATCTCACGATCATGGGCAGTGCTCTCCCGCCCGTCCGTCGCGTACCCGCCGCCGGAATTGCGGCGTGGCTGGCGCGCCGCCAGCACCTTGCGCACCTCGGTTTCATAGTAGCCACGCGTTTGCGGGTCAGGATCCTTCTGATAGCAGGTGGTGAGAAACTTCCGGCCTTCGGCGTCGTGGCCCAGCGCATAGTGGGCAAACCCGACGTTGCAGAAGGCGTTCGGCGTGGCAGGATCGAGCTTCAGAACCTTCTCTGAATCGTCCAGCGCGGCCTGGAACTGTTCATGGCGGCTATAGATCTCCGCGCGAGACTTATAGGCGCCGACATGATTGGCATCGAGACGGATGGCAGCGGTGAAGTCCTCAGCGGCCTCACGGTCTTTGCCTTGATACTCCCGCACATAGGTCAAGCCTCGTCCATAGTAGGCCTCCGCTGTCGGGCGTAGGCGAATCGAGGTCGAGTAGTCGTCCAGCGCCTGCGGAACCTGGCCTAGCATCTTGCCGGCCTTTGCACGGAGCAGGTAGGCGTCGGCCTTGTTCGGTACGCGGCGGATCACTTCCGACGCGTCCTGCAGCGCGTGCGCATAGGACCCGAGAAAATAATGACAGCGGGCACGCGCGAGGTAGAGGCCGGTCTGGTTGCGCTTTCGCTCGAGAACATCGGTGAGCAGTTGGAGGGTTTGCTGATTGCCTTTGCCGTTGGCTTCGCAGTAGGCGTCGACGGATGGCTCTCCGCAAGCGGCTACCCAGAGCACAGAACAAAGCGCCACAAAACTTCCTACGCGCCGACCGGCTGGTCCCATGCCCGCCTCCTCGAGACGGGCGCATTATCCGACCGTAGAACAAAATACGTCAAGGACGTCGTATGAAAGAGGGCTTTCCGTGGGGATCGGCTGGTTTCCAATTCCGGGTTGTGAGGCACCCCTCAAGCCCGGTGTACCCCTTCGCTAAAACCCGACGGAGAGCCCCATCGTACCCAGCAACACCGCCCGGTCTGAGGGCCCAAGGAATTCGGTACCGAGGCCGCCGTCCACGACGAGGCGCGAGGTCAGTTGATGCCGGATGCCAATTTCCACACCGGTGTGGTTCCGCTGTTCGCGCACATCCGACTGCCTGGTGTAGATGCTGGCGATGAGCGTATCGCGGAAGCTGTTCGGATACCCCAGCGGATAACTCACGGCCGCCACGGCGCGATAGGCACCGGGCCGTTCTTGCCCTTGCGGCGAACCAAGCACCGTATAGCCCGCGTTGAGATGCATCCGGAGGCGCCCGAAGGAACGGGTCAGAATTCCGGTCAGCTGCGTATCCACCCCCTTTGAATTCACACCGGTCGGCAGATCGACTTCCACGCGCACAGCCATGGCAGGCAGGGTCAATGTTTCCGTGTTGAAGTTATAGAGCAGGCCCAAGTGGAGATCACCCGACTTGTTGGCACCGACCAACGAATGCGGGTCTGTAAAGATGTCACCCTGAATTTCGATCTGTGTATTGGCGAAGGCGCCATAAATAATTTGCGGTTGAAACGTGACACTGGTGCGGCCCTCACGCCGGTCGTTGAACCGCACTCCACCTTCCAGCCCGATCTCTCCTTTGGGAATAGCATACGCATCTTCCATTCCGATGGGGCGGTTGGGATCCAGATTGTCATGGTCCAAGGCCCACGAGGGCACCGGCGACCACAGCAAAAGAACCAGGGACAGCGCACCGGCGCTGTACAGACCCGCACGTTTCAATGGTGATGCTCCTGTTCGGTCTTGATGATCATCGGGTTGGTCTCATCCGCACTGGCCAGGTAATAGCGATCGACCAGGCGATAGATTTCCTCCCGCTTGGCTTCCCACGTCGGCAGCAACGCGCTTGTCAGGATGTCACTGATGTTGTCGTGCAGCATATGCAGATTGTCGAAGATGTTCGCCACCTCCGGATACCGCGCGGCAAAAGCCGGGCTGTACTCGGCCGTCAGCGGCATGAAGGTCCAGTGCACCGGCGGCTGATCGAGGTAGCCTCGATAATTTGCCAAGATCGGGCGCACCGCCTGTGTCTTGCCTGCCAAGTCCGTCGCGGCCTGTAGCGGATCGTATACAGCAATCTGCAAGTAGTGATACGACCAGATCGTGGCGTTGAACAACGGAAAGCGGTGACGGAACGCCTTGGAATAGGGAAACTGATCCAAGCGGCGATGGTCCAGCCGCTTCGAGGTGATGGCATAGGCACTGCCCCGATAGTAAGCCAGCACCTCCCGGATGGCGCGGTCTTTGTCCGGTTCGTCCGACACGACGATGTCGTAGGTCGCCCGATGCAGGGCATGGGCTTCGTCGAAGGTGTTTTGCGCACGCCAGGCCAGTTTCATGTAGGTCGGCGCAATCGCCTCTTCGTTCGGATTCAACCGAGGCCTGGTCGCAATAAAGGCCAGCGTTTGCCGACGAGCGGTCTGCTCGATGGCCGGAACGTTCGTGCCGCCGGTCAGCAGAAGATTCTCGTACAGATTGGCATGCCCGAAATCGACGCCGTTGAATTCACTGTCGAGTTCGGCCAAATCCTCCCGCAGAGCAAAATTCCAGAACGCCCGATAGTAGAACCGCTTGTCGCGCGGTTCGAACTGGCTACACCCTGCCAGCGTGAAGACGACCGCGGCCGTGGCCACGAACGCCAGCACTCGCCCATATATCCCAGTCGCCATGCTCAATCGGTCCTCACTCACCTTGATCCACATCCCCGCCCGCCTGCCCTCTCATCGGCAGCCAAGCATCTCGCAGCAACGGATCGACGCATGCAACCGAACCGTCTCAGTGGCAATGATGTCCGCGCACCAATGCGTGCCCACGCCCACGAGCGATCAGCAACAGGGTCACACTGCCCAGAACAGCGGGTCAGACAAGCCGGCCTCCATCGCGCCCGGCACGACCAACATGATCGCATGATCCACCAACTCCATGGTGCCCATGGACAGGATACCTGAAGCCATCGCCACCCCAATAGCAGTTCCCCACGCCGTCACCACTACAGACGGAGGCGGGACTCAATTAGTACAGTGGGGTCCCAAGCCAATACTTTTTTCGCACCGGCTAGGCTGCAAACCAGGAAATGGGGCCAACCGAGCGTCACGATCGCCCGTGCTCGGCCTTCTGCTCGCAGGTGCAGTGCACCCATCCATCCATGCTTGGTGCACTTGGTGCAAAGGCCTCAGGTCTGTTCCAAGCTCGTCTGTAACGCCTGCCGCGCCCGGTGTACGCGCACGGTGAGATTGTTCTGCGTGATCTGTAGCGCCTGCGCCACCTGCTCCGGAGATTGCCCCGCGAGATCAATCCGCCGCAAGAGATCGGCATAGGCAAGCCGTAACGCGGGAGGCAGCCGTTCGAGGCAGGCACAGATGGTCGGTTGCAGTTCGTCCGGAGCCGGGCTGCGATCTCCACCGACTGCAATCAACTCCTTCTCGAACGCCTCCGTTTTTCTGGCCTCCGCCGCCCGCGCACGATGGCATGACGGAGGATCCGGGAGAATCGGGCCACAACGTGATCGGGCTGCTCAGTCATCGGGCATGATCGTCTCGATTCTGCCAAGGCGCCAACGCTCACACAGCGGCCTTGTGTGTTTGTCGTACTAGAATCTGGCCGGATGGTCCTGTCTGTCGATGACGTGAGGAGGTGAGACCGTTGTGGTTCCGCGATACGCGCTAGCAAAGAATACGTGCATTTCTGATTCACTCCACCACGAAATCTGTGTCGTCCTGCGACAGTCGCGGGAAAAGTCTTGATCTAGACCTTGGAGACATGTTTGACTGACATTCTTCGTCATCTTCTTGCTTGATGGAGGGTTTTCATGCCGCGTGGAATTGGTCACACGCTTTGTGGTTTCATCCTGCTTCTTCTACCGATCTCCGCCCAAGCCGCCGATATTCCTGACAGCAGCCTCTCGTCCCTCAAGGTTCTCGTGGGAGAGTGGAAAGGCATCGACACCGACGGCAAGCCCCATAAAGTCGCCTATGCGCTCAGCTCCGGCGGAACCAGCCTCACCGAAACCCTCACCCCACCCGACAGTCCCCCGATGACTACCATGTACTACAGCGACGGGGACCAGCTGATGCTGACGCATTACTGCTCGCTGAACAACCAGCCGAGAATGCGCACCAACGGCGTGAAGGAGGGGGAGAAGACCTTCACGTTCATGTTTGTCGACGCCACGAATCTCACCAACCCCACCGATGTGCACATGCACCAGCTCGTGATCGACTTGAAAGATCACGATCATTTCACGCAGACCTGGACCCTCAGCAAGGCAGGAAAAGACGTCCCGAAGGTCTTTTCCTTTGAGCGCATGAAATAACGATCGCGGCAGCGCGTGCAAGAGAGAGGCCGACACATGCCAGGACAAACACCGGAAGCCGTCATCGAAGCGCAGCGCCAGGATTGGAACCGCGTCGCGCCGGGTTGGGATAAATGGGATCAATTTTTCAATCGCACCATGGCGTTCATCAACCACCGCCTGGTTGCAGATGCACGGGTGCGTCCTGGCCTTCGAGTGCTGGACCTTGGATCGGGAACGGGGTACCCGGCGCTGCTCGCCGGCGAGGTGGTCGGGACGGAGGGCACGGTCGTCGGCATTGACTTGGCGGAATCCATGCTGGCCGTGGCGGCACGAAAGGCCAAGACGCTTGGCCTGCAGCACGTCAGCTTTCGTACGGGAGACGTCACCTCGTTGCCGTTCGAGACCGGATCGATCGATGCGGTGATCAGCCGATTTTGCCTGATGTTTCTGCCGGACATTCCCAAAGCCGCGAAGGAAATCGCCCGCGTGTTGAAACCTGGCGGGTATGTGGCGGCCGCCGTCTGGTCATCGCCGGACAACAACCCGTTCATTCGTATTCCCATGGACGTGATCAAATCCATCACGCCGCTGCCCCCGCCCGACCCGGAAGCACCAGGGATCTTTCGCCTGGCGAAACCCGGCGACCTGGCCGGCATGCTGAAGCAGGCAGGGCTCACCCCCTTGGACGATGAGGAATTTACCGCTGAGGTGGCGTATGAGTCGGCAGAAGAATTCTTTCGCGGCCTGATGGACATCGCCGCGCCGATACAAAATCTGTTCGCACAACTGACGCCCGCGCAGCAGGCGGAGGCGGAACGGGGCATCATCAAGACGGTGAACACTTATCGTGCCGCACAGGGCGTGGCCTTACCTATCGCGGTGCGGATCGTCAGCGCGCGGAAACCCCGGTAGGACAGCACGAATGGTACCAGTCGGCAGCCCGCCGCCCGTGCAGGGCCGGCGGGCACGACGTCTCGCTCACTCGATCACTCTTTGGCCTTTTCCTTCATTTCTTTGAATTTTCCCTTCGCGCGTTCTCCGGCCCCCTTCACCTTGCCTTTGGCGCGTTCGAGTTCCGCCTTCATCTCGTTGCCCTTCAACTCCTCCTGCATGGCCTTGGTTTCGCCCTTCATCTCCTCGATCTCGCCCTTTACTTCGCCCTTGGCCTTTTCCATCTTGGCCTTGGTCTCTCCGGCTTCGGCAGACAATCCCAGGCTAGCGAACAGGCAGAACCCGACGACACATGCTGTCATGAACGTACGCATACGGTCCTCCACATGAGGTGAGTTGCACATTCTCCCCTTGTAACGCGCTCGGCGCGACGAGGACACTAGCAACCCCCCTAGTCGACGAATCCCGTGGGTGACGCCCCCAACCAAACCCATTGCAATTCCTCCTCTGCCGGTGCACAGTGCGGTGCCCTTGCGTACCGAATGACGGCCGCTCGCAGGCAGGCATCGCCAACCGCTTCCCCTGTGATCGATGCGACAAGACAGCTTCAAAGACTTCGTGCTGGATCAACTCGGTGAGCTGCCGGACCTCGTCGGCAAAGCCATGTTCGGCGGCCACGGCCTCTACCAGCGCGACCGCTTCTTCGGCATCATTCACAAGGGCCGACTCTACTTTCGCACGAACGGCTTCACTCAGCCGCTCTATCTCTCACGAGGCATGCGGCCGTTCCGCCCCAACGCCAAACAAACCCTCACGCACTATTACGAAGTCCCGATCGACATTCTGGAGGACGCCGACCATCTCCTGGCTTGGGCCAATGCCGCAGTGACCCTCCCGACCTCGCAATTGTCACTCCCCTTCCCGGTTCCACCGTTGAGCCACCACTCATCTGCGCAGACTTGATTAGGAGTCGGATAGGAACCAGCTCCGCCATCTGCTCATTGCCTTGATCCCGTTGTTGCTGCAGACTACCGGCAATGTGGTATCGAATCGGCGTCGACCTGGTCCTGCTGCTGCACCTGGGCTTTGTCCTCTTCGTGATCGGTGGTGGGCTGCTGTTGGTGAAATGGCAAGGGATGGTGTGGATCCACCTGCCGGCAGTAGCCTGGGGTGCCCTGGTTGAATTCATGGGTTGGATCTGTCCGCTGACACCGCTTGAAAACCGTTTACGCGCCCTGGCGGGTGAATCGGCCGACGAAGCCGACTTCATCAGCCGCTACCTTCCAGCGCTACTCTATCCCGCGACACTGACCCGCGAGATTCAGTTCCTGCTGGGCATGGTCGTGCTGTTCGTGAACGTGGCCCTCTACTGGCTGGTGTTCTTCAGGCACCCGGGTAGGAAACCGTAGCGATTCGATCGGTTACCTGATCGGTTCGTTCTTTGACGAGGTCATGACCAGGGCCAGGCAACCCTGTTCGCTTGAGGTAACGGGATGAACCGTGCCTGCCTCCGCACGATGGTAATCCCCGGCCTGCAGAAACTCACCGGCGCAGACACAGCTTCCCTCCAGCACATAGAACTCTTCCACCTGCGGGTGGCGATGCCCGATCAGTGTGCCACCGGGAGCCAATTTCAACAACATGGTCGTACGCGCCGCCGCCGCATCGTGAAATAACACTTTCATCGACAGACCCGGTGCCAATTCCTGCCAAGCCACCCCCTTGCTGCGGACGAAGGTGAAGCCTGTTGCCTCGGCGGCCTCCTGCGGTTCCTGCGCGATTCTTGCCATGAGCCGCGCTTTGAGAGAAGCCGGTGGTGCGATGGCCGGGCCGCTGAACGCCAGATCCTGCACCACGCCTTGAAACGCCGCCACGTCTTCCCGTGTCGAAGCGGAGGCGGTCTCCAACGAACGCGTGAACTCCCGCTGCGCGTCGTCGCCAAGGGCCTCTAGTGCATACAGTGCCGCCAGTTCGGCCAATTCCTGATCGCGGCGAGGATCGGTCATGACAACAACCCCTCCCCATGCGGTGCGAGGACTTCGCGTAATTTGATTAACCCCAGCCTCACTCGCGTCTTCACCGTCCCCAACGGCAACTTGAGCTGATCGGCAATTTCGCTCTGACTCAAGCCCCAATAGTACGCCAGCGCGATTGCCTGGCGTTGTTCGACGGAAAGGCTCGCCAGGGCCTCCTGCACGAAGCGTTGGCGTTCGAGCCCCGCACTATATTGCTCCGGCGTGTCCTCATGTCCGGGCAACTCGGCCGCTTGTTCGAGCGGCACGTGCCGGCCCCGCTCAAGATAGCTGCTCCGAAATCGGTCGATGGCCCGATTCTTCGCGAGCGTCATGAGCCAACTCCCCGGCGTGCCCCGCACCGCGTTATAGGTCGAGATCCGGCGCCACACCTGTGTATAGACATCCAGGGTCGTCTCCTCGGCGGCCGCATGATCCCCGAGTATCTTCATCGCCAGGCCGAAGACCTTCGCGCTGCTGACATCATACAGCTCCGCCAGTGCGGACTGGTCTCCAACGGCAATACGGGCGAGGAGTCCCGCCCATTCCTGCTCGTGAATCGATGGTGCGTTGGCCACGGTCTGGGTGTCACACATGGGTGTCCTCGTAAAGTGCTACGAGGGCACCCGTTCTCTCGGATGTCCGATCTGTGCCCGAATCAGGCGAAACTGTAGCACCGGGATCAGCGTGGCGCAACGGCACTTTTTCATGTGCCGTAGATCCAATTACGTTCAGCCTTCGTAATCACACACAGAGAGGCCGACACGGCGGCCCGCCATACAGCATCTTAACCAGGAGGACACATCATGTCTCACCGCATTGCATCACTCGCCATGGTTCTCGGTCTTGCACTGACGGTCTCGGCGTGTAACACCATGGGCTCGTCGCCCGCCGGTACGACCGCTGCGGAAAGATCCCTGTACGACCGCTTGGGCGGCAAAACCGCCATCACCGCGGTAGTCGATGATTTTGTCGGACGCGTGGCAGGCGACACCCGCATCAACGGGAAGTTTGCCAATGCCAATATTCCGCGGCTGAAATCCATGCTGGTCGATCAGATCTGTCAGGCCTCCGGCGGCCCCTGCACCTACACCGGCCGCGACATGAAGAGCACCCATGCGGGCATGGGCGTCAGCAGCAGCGACTTCGACGCGCTGGTCGGCGACCTGGTCGCCACACTGAACAAGTTCAAAGTGCCGGAGAAGGAGAAAAACGAGTTGCTGGGCGCGCTGGGGCCGATGAAGGGCGATATCGTCGAAAAGCCGATGGCCTCGATGCAGTAGCCGTTGCAGGTCCCGCGTAGACGCAGGGGCGGCCGCTCGGCTGCCCCTGCACCAGGGGGATCACCGCGCCGCGTCCCATCTCAATGCGATCTCGTGGCCATACGCTCTCCCGCAATTCCTACAGATAGACACCCGCCACAGCGAGTAACCAACCTGATTGACCTCGGACGCGAATGGTTGATAGATAGAGACATCTCTATAGTTGCTCGACACTCAGAGGAAACCCATGGCCACCGACGACATTGCCCAAAAAGTCAGCGAGCGTTATGCGCGCGCCGCCTCGACAGGCGAGCAGATGTGCTGCCCGACGGGATACAACTTCGACGATCTGCGCTCGTTCATTCCGGATGCTGTCCTGAACATTTCCTACGGTTGCGGCACACCAGCAGGACTGGACACGGTGCAGTCCGGTGAAACGGTGTTGGACATCGGATCTGGCGGCGGCATCGATTGCTTCGAAGCGGCGCGCCGCGTGGGGTCTGCCGGCCGGGTCATCGGCATCGATATGACCGACACCATGCTGGAGATTGCCCGCCGCAATGCCCCCATCGTCGCCGGCAATCTCGGTTATCCCAGCCCAAATACCGAGTTTCGCAAGGGCATGGCCGATGCCATGCCGGTGGAGGACGCCAGCATTGACCTCATCATCTCCAACTGCGTCATCAACCTGGCGCCTGATAAGCGTAACGTCTTTCGCGAGATGTACCGGGTCTTAAAACCAGGCGGACGCTTCACGATCTCCGATATCGTATCCGACCAAGTCGTTCCGCAATACATGGTCCACGATGCCGCCAAGTGGGGCGACTGTCTTTCCGGAGCCCTGCAGGTCCAGGACTACATTGGCGGGATGGTGGATGCGGGTTTTCGCGCCGTGCACCAGATCAAGTCCGGCGCCTGGCAATCGATCGACGGCGTGCATTTTCTCTCCGTCACCCTGACCGGATACAAACTCCCCGACGCAGTCACCAAGGAGGCGCCGTTGTATGCGACCCTCTGCGGACCATTCTCCAGCGTGACCGACGAAATGGGACAACAGTACCGGCGTGGTGTCCCGCAGCCCATCGATGCGCAGAGCGCACAACTGCTACGGAGCGCGCCGTTGCGCTCGCTCTTCCTGATTGGCCCGGCGCCGATCACCCTTGATGCGGCCGATCCACGCTGCTGCGCCATCCTTCCGGAGCAGGCCCCCTGCGTCTGGCAGGGAGCCTACGCGATTCTCACGGGACCGATCATCATCGCGGAAGATGACGATCATCACCAGTTTTATCGTGGAGTGCCATTGGAGATCTGTTCAAAAACTCTTCACGTGCTGACACGGGATGCCTATCGGCCGCACTTCACGATCTATCGCCGAAGCTCAAGCGTGGTGGAAGGGGAGGCGGTCGATTGCTCGCCTGAAGGGAATTGCTGCTGATGCCACGGGTTTCTGCTATGCGCAGGAAGGTTCCTCGGAACAATGGTCATGAACGCATTCTGCACCACCGGCGATAATCGTCCATGGCGCTAACGCTCACGGGCCAACAGAAACCACTTGCCTCTCCTGCCGAGCAATTGAAGGTGCTCGCCGACATCGGGACCTGCTCGCCGTTTGAGGAGCAACTTAGGCGCAATGGGCTCGCTCCACTCCAGGCGACCGGCATCACGGTCTTCCAGATCAATGTGGGAAAACTGTGCAATCAAACTTGCCGCCACTGCCATGTGGATGCAGGACCGGACCGCCCCGAACGCATGTCCCGGGCGACAGCTGAACAATGCCTCGCTGCCTTGGCACAGACCGACATTCCGACTGTCGATATCACGGGCGGGGCGCCGGAGCTCAATCCCAATTTTCGCTGGCTGGTCGAGCAGGCTCGCGGCCTGAATCGGCACGTGATGGACCGCTGCAACTTGTCGGTGCTGCTGCTGCCATCGCAGGCCGATTTAGCGGCGTTCCTTGCGGCGCACCGGGTGGAGATCGTCGCCTCACTGCCCTATTACCGTGCTGCGCAGACCGACGCGCAACGCGGCGAAGGCATTTTCGACAAGTCCATTGAAGCGCTGCGGCGGCTCAATAGCCTCGGCTACGGATGCGAAGGCAGCGGACTGTTGTTGAATCTCGTGCACAACCCGGTCGGCGCGTTCCTGCCACCCAAACAGGAAGCGATCGAGGCGCAATTCCGAAAGGAACTGCGCGCCAAGCACGGCGTGGAATTCAACCACCTCTATACGATCACCAATATGCCGGTGAGCCGCTTTCTTGAATTCTTGATCGAGAGTGGAAACTATCAGGGCTATATGGAACGGCTCGCCAATGCGTATAACCCGGCTGCAGCGGCCGGTGTCATGTGTCGTTACACGCTGTCGATCGGCTGGGACGGGACGCTTTACGATTGCGATTTTAACCAGATGCTGGAACTTCCAATGCATCAGGATGTCCCGACGCATATCCGGGACTTCGATCCCGCGCGTCTCCGTCACCGGCAAATCACCACAGGCAATCATTGTTACGGGTGCACGGCGGGAGCGGGATCATCATGCGGCGGGGCGGTCACATAAGCAGAATGCTGAAACCGCGGATTCCCAACTCCAACATCAACGGCAAGTCCTCCACCGCGCGGCACGCCGTGACTCTCGGCCATTTTCGCGTATCTTAAGTATTGCTCACACGTCCCCACTTTGCTAAGGTGGCGCGTCAGCATCTGCACCATTCCTGAACAACTGAGCACACGATGGTCTGGGACCCCAAAGACCCTTGGAGCAAGAAGGGCGACGATTTGGATCAGGCCTTCAAGCAGGCCCAGGGCCAGCTCCGCAATCTGCTCCCTACCGGCGGCTTTCGTAATCTCCTCCTGGTCGGCTTCATTGTCTTCCTCATCTGGCAAAGCGCATTCATCGTGGCGCCTGATGAAGAGGGGGTTGTCAAACGCTTCGGCATTCCGGTTCGAGTCGTGGAACCGGGACCGCATATGAAAATCCCCGTCGTCGAGAGCGTGCTGCAGCCCAAGGTGGCAAAATTACACCGGGTGGAAATCGGATTTCGTACCGACCGGCAGGGGCGTCAGCAGATGATTCCGCAGGAAGCCTTGATGCTGACCGGCGATATGAACATCCTTGCCATTGAATTTATCGTCCAATACAAGATCAAAAGTTCACGCGAGTATCTGTTCAATGTCGCCGACATTGACGATACGATCGGCAAATCGGCGGAAGCTTCCATGCGGGAAGTCATCGGCAAGAGCAAAATCGACGAAGCACTCACCACGGGCAAGGCGCAAATCCAGCAGGACACCCAGGAATTGCTTCAGCATATTCTGGATGAATACAAGACAGGCGTGCAGGTGGCAGCCGTTCAACTACAAGATGTCGATCCTCCGGAAGCCGTGGCCGCAGCATTCAAAGACGTGACGAATGCCAAGGAAGATCGCGAAAAACTGATCAATCAGGCGCAGGGCTATCGAAACGACATCACTCCCAAAGCTAAGGGAGAGGCCGCGCAGTTGGTCAATCAGGCCAAGGGCTATGCGCAAGCGCGATTGAATCGCGCCCAGGGTGAAACCAATCGTTTCCTCGCCACCCTCAAAGAATACAACCAGTCGAAAGATATCATCAGCAAGCGTATTTACATCGAAACGCTTGAAGACGTGCTTCCCCACATCGATAAATTCGTGCTGGACGGCAAAGGCGGGGAGCGAGCCCTGCCGTACCTCCCGTTGGATCGTTTCAGCAAACCGGCTCCCGCCGGTGCGACGCAGGAGCGTACGCCATGAGCAGGCAGGGATTTGTTGTCGCCTTCATCGGCATCATTATCGGCTTGCTCGTGTTAGGCGCGTCGCCTTTCTACATTGTCGACGTCACCCAAAACGCCATCGTAGTGCAGCTCGGCAAGCCCGTGCGCAATGTCACCGAAGGCGGCCTGTACTTGAAAGTGCCCTTCATCGAAGAGGTCACGTATTTCGATAAGCGGCTGCTGGATTATGATTCCAACGCCCAGGACGTCATCACGCAGGACAAAAAGACGCTCCTGCTCGACAACTTTGCCAAATGGCGGATCACGGACCCCCTCAAGGTCTACCAAGCGTTCCAAAGCCAGCGGGGCGCGCTGCAGCGGTTACACGACATCATTTATTCGGAATTGCGTGTTGAACTGGGCCGTCATGAGTTGGCGGAAATCGTGTCGTCGGCCCGGGCGCAGCTCATGGCCGTCGTCACGCAGCGCGCGAATGAAAAAGCCTCGGCCTACGGCATTGAGATTCAAGATGTGCGGATTAAGCGCGCCGATCTTCCCGAGCAGAACGAGAAAGCCGTCTTCTCCCGGATGCAGGCGGAACGGGAACGGCAAGCCAAGCAATATCGCGCGGAAGGTGCGGAAGAGGCGCAGAAGATCAAATCGGAAGCCGAAAAGGACCGGGAAATTATCCTCGCCGAAGCCTATCGCGAATCAGAAGAGCTTCGTGGCGGCGGCGATGCCAAGGCGTTCAAAATCTACGCGGACGCCTACCGCCAGGACCCGCACTTCTTTGAGTTCACGCGGACGATGGAAGCCTATCGCAAAACCCTCAAAGACAAGACCACCATTCTCGTCAGTCCCGACTCCGAATACTTCCGCTTCCTCAAGCAACGTTAGCCCGCATTATTCATGACGGTTCGTCGCGAAATTGCAAAGTCACGTGGCGAGACCGGCGCGCGGAGCCGGGAGGACCCGAATCATACTCCTGCAGTACGGTGAGGATCCGATAGGCGAGCCCGCCGGCCGAAGGCCCGTCGCAGCAGTGAATCGGCGATTGCAGCAGAAGCGCTCATGAATAATTCGGGCTAGGCTGCATCACGACAGCCCGACGATCTCGCCGGACCGTGGATCGAGATCGATGCGCTCGCCCGCAGGCTTTTTCGGCAAACCCGGCATCAATTGCATTCCCGAACAGACGGCGGTGAGGAAGCCCGCCCCCGATAGGATCCGGAGCTCCTGGATGGGAACGGTGAACCCGGATGGTCGCCCTTTGAGCGTCGGGTCGTGAGAAAGCGACAGCGGCGTTTTCGCCATGCAGATGGGCAACTGTTCGAATCCCAATTGCGCCGCCACTTCGATGTCTTTTTCCGCTTGAGGCGAATACGACACACCTGCTGCGCCGTACATCCTGGTCGCGATGGTCTCGATTTTCTTTTTGATGGGCCACGCCGCATCATAGAGGTGCGCGAACTGGGATCCTTGCGCCGCAACCTTCACGACTGCACGAGCCAGTTCCTCCGCGCCTTTTCCGCCGTCGGACCAATGCGTCGACACGGCCGCCGCAGAGGCCCCGGCAGTCAGCGCGCGCTCACAGACCCAATCCAACTCCTTGGGCGAATCATCCTTAAATGCGTTGACAGCGACGACCACGGGGACACCGTGAGCTCGTACATTCGCGATGTGCTGCTCAAGATTGGCGAACCCTCGCTCCAGCGCCGCCTGATTCGGTCCCGTCAACCCTGGAGGCAGCGGTGAGCCTGATTTCACCGTGCCGCCTCCACCGTGCAACTTGAGCGCACGCAAGGTCGCCACAACCACACCTGCATCTGGACGAAGTCCCGACGTGCGACACTTGATATTAAAAAACTTTTCCGCGCCCAAATCGCTGCCGAAGCCGGCTTCCGTCACGACATACTCCGCACAGCGCAGCGCCACCTGGTCGGAGACGACGGAACAATTCCCATGCGCGATGTTGCCGAATGGTCCGGCATGAACAAACGCAGGCGTGCCCTCCAGGGTCTGTGCCAGATTCGGCAGTAAGGCATCTTTCAGCAAGACCGCCATCGACCCTGCACAGCCGAACGCTTCGGCTGTGGCGATCGCGCCACTTTCCGTCAAACCGACAAAGATTCTGCCGAGACGCTGACGGAGGTCGGCATGATCCCTCGCCAGTGCCAACACCGCCATGATCTCGGACGCTTCAGTGATGACAAACTGCCCCGGCCGAGGTCCCGCCTCTGCGCTCAGCACAATATCGCGAAGCGCGCGATCACTTACACCCAGCGTGCGAGGCCATTTGATTGTGTGCGGATCCAACTTAAGCGCATTGCCATGGAACAGGTGATTGTCCACAAATGCCGACAGCAGATTGTGGCTCGCGGAGACGGCATGGGCATCGCCGGTGAAATGCAGATTGATATCCTCCATGGGCCAGACCTGAGCGCGCCCCCCGCCCGTCCCTCCACCTTTGATTCCAAAGACCGGCCCGAGCGACGGCTGCCTCAAGGTGACCGCCGCGCGGTGGCCCAACCGGCACAGTGCCATGCTTAATCCAACTGAGGTGGTTGTCTTGCCCTCACCCAGCGGAGTGGGGTTGATCGCGGTCACCAAGATGTACCGGCCGAGAGGGCGCTGCTGTATGCGCTCAGCCACACTGAGAGAGAGTTTGGCCTTATAGCGGCCAAACGGAATGAGATCGTCAGAAGGAAGGCCCAACGCTTGCGCGACTTCAAAGATATGCTTGTGAGCCATAGACCGGGCGATCTCGAGATCAGTCATGCACAATCCCCCATCGAAGCAGAAAAAATGAACAGCATGAGAACGATGGATACCGGCAGGTCCGATTCATGCCGCGAGAGTATACCACTACGAATGCGCGCTGAAAGGAATCGACTGCGAGTTTCTAGGCCGGATGAGAGAGAGAACGAACAGGGAAGCGAGCAGAGGATTTTACGGGAGGTTCGGTTGGAAAAGCTTCGCGTCTAGTCCAAAATGAACTTTGTGGGGTCGAGGGCCTGACCGTTCTTCTTCACCATATAGTGAAGATGCGGGCCGGTCGACAGGCCGGTACTCCCAACCAACGCCACCACATCGCCACGCTTGACCCGTTGTCCTTCCTTGACGAGCGATTTCGCCAGGTGACCGTACACGGTTTCAATACCGTAGCCATGGTCCAATTTGACCATATTCCCCATTTTGGAATCGAAGCTCACCGTGACCACACGTCCGAGCGCCGGAGCCTGCACCGGAGAATTGGCCTGGGCCCCGATGTCGAGACCGTCATGCCAGGCCGGCTTTTCCGTGAAAGGCGAGACTCTAGGACCAAACCCCGAGGTCACCCACCCGCGCACAGGCCAGATGGAAGGGGTGGAGGCCCACTGGGCTGAGCGCTGTTCCGCAACCTGCGTGAGATTTTCCAAGGCTTCTTCTTGCTGGGCGGCTTCCCGAGTCAGGGCATCCAAACTTTCCCGGACTTGCTGCGTGACCTCTTCGATGCTTTCCGTGGAGAAATCCAGACCTGGCTGCATAGTGTCACGCAGTTCAGACACCTGCTGCCGATTCTCGCCCACAACGCCTACAGTCCCATTCCCCTGAACACCGGTTTTGCCATCCGGTAACGGCCCGTCTTCACCGCCTCGACCATTGGCAAGATCACCGGCCGGCTTGGCCGCATCAATACCCAGCATGACGCGGAGACGCTGGTTGACTTCACCCATCGCCGAAATTCGCTTCTTCAAGTCATCAATGGCAGCCGAGAAGGCGGCAGTCTGCTCCCGGGCACCCATCGCTTCGGCCCGAAACGCTGATAATTGCCACACTTCCCCGGTACGAATCACGTAATGGGAAACAACCAGCAGGTCGGCGACGATCAAAATCGCCGCCAAAATCAGAAGCTTACGTACGAATTTCCGTGGGAAACTAAACCGCAGGGGTTTCGAGGATGATCCCCGGAACACGACAACGGTATAGGCATCACTTGTTTCGGCCGTTTGCTGGCTCATAGGACGCTCTCCCCTTCACTGATCCAACCATCAGTTTCGACCACTGACTTTTTGCAGTGTACTGATCTCACGTGCGATGGTCAACCCTTTGTTTTCAAAAGACCACGTCGTAATTTCAACTACTTATCTGTTTCACTCCTGACCCAATTCAAATAGGCTTCAGATCCGGCAATCAGCGGAATGGCGACGATTTCCGGCACCGTGTAACTGTGATGTTGCCGCACCACCGATTCCAGCTCTGCGAAACGCCTTCTCGTGGTTTTGATGATCATCAGACATTCGGTTTCAGTGCTGATGCGATCATCCCAGCGAAAAATGGAGCGGATGCCGTTCACCAGATTCGCGCAAGCCGCCAACCTGGCTTCCACGAGAATCCGTCCGATTTTCTCCGCTTCCTCCGGCGTCGCGGTCGTCACCAGCACCGCGATCGCAGCACGTTCGTCGTCCAACGTCCCCCTCACTCAAAGCAAATTGCGTGCCTTCATATAAATAGCAACATCACAATGTGAAGCGAATTCAATGCGTTAGATGAAATTTCATATTCTTTTTACCCGAAAACGGCCAGAGCAACAGGACAAGATTTGCACATTTCGTCGAAAAACGGCCAAGGTGCAAGGCAGAATCTGCCGAGCATCAGTCAAATTCGACCTGCTCATCCTACCCACAGTGGTGTCTCGGCCCATTTTCCCCAACTCTTGAGCGCCACAGACATGCCGGCGCATGCCAGGATTGACACCACCTCTGCTTGCTTCTTAAGATTCCGCCACAGCCCAACTAGATGGAGGTACCGCCGATGAGCTTCACCATTACGCCAACTGAATTGAAATCACGACTGGATAAAGGCGACAAACTCGTGCTTGTGGATGTTCGCGAGCCGTGGGAATACGCGATCGCCAAGCTGGACGGTTCGGTCCTCGTCCCGTTGGCCACACTTCAGCAATCCCTCGGAAAGTTAGACCGCAACGCCGAAATTGTAGCCCTGTGCCACCACGGGATGAGAAGCGCGGATGCGACGGGATTTCTCTTGCAGCAAGGATTTGGAAACGTGAAAAACCTGATTGGAGGAATCGACGCCTGGTCCACCCAAATTGACCCGTCGGTTCCGCGCTACTAGCCCGGGACGCTAGGCCTGCCCGTCACGGAAAAAGTCGACGGTGCGCCGGAGTCCTTCACGTAAATCCACCTTCGGATCCCACCCCAGGGTCCGATGGAGTTTGGTGCAGTCGATCACGCTGCGGGCCTGCTCGCCTCGCTTGGCAGGCCCGTGCACTTCTCGGAATTCCACCTTCGTCAGGTCGACGACGATCCGGAAGAGGTCGTTGACCGATGTCTCGATTCCGGTCCCTACGTTGTAGACACCTTCCACATCCGGACCCATCGCCATGAGATTCGCCTCGACCACGTCTTCGACATACACGAAATCACGAGTCTGGCGTCCGTTGCCATTCACCACGGCTTGCTCACCGCGCAGCATCTTTTGAATAAAAATTGCCACGACACCCGCCTCGCCCTCTGGATCCTGCCGAGGGCCATAGACGTTCGCGTACCGCAAGCTGACAACCTGGATGCCGCTCATCCGCTGGTAGTAGAACAAATAATGCTCGCCGCACAACTTGCTGATTCCGTAGGGAGAGAGCGGTTGCGTGACGTGGGTTTCCGGGGCGGGAAAGGCCAGCTGTTCCCCGTAGATCGCGCCGCCGGACGATGAAAAGATGACCTTGCGGGCGCCATGTTTGGATGCCTGCTCCAGCACATTCAACGTGCCCAGCACATTAACCTGCGCGTCGAACATCGGATCTTCCACTGAACGCCGGACGTTCATCTGCGCAGCGAGGTGAAACACCACCGCCGGTCGTTCGTTGCGGAACACCCGCTCCAACTTTGGATTCTCGATGTCCAGCTTGTAGAACTGCGCAGCCTTGGGAACATTTTTCCGCTTGCCCGTGACAAGATTATCGACCACCACCACGTCGTGCCCTTCCTGCAGCAACCGATCCACGACGTGCGACCCGATGAATCCTGCCCCTCCAGTCACCAAGACTTTCATACGTCTCCTCGCTCCCCCTTCATCAACCACGCACTGACTATCCAGACCCGCAGGTCGAGGATCAGCCTACACCTTCTGCCAACTTCCGCAAAGTATTTTCGTCAGGCCCAGTGGCCAGCTTTCCTTGGCTCACCACGGGACGAAACCACGCGAGGATCTCCCGATTCCCCTTCCGTCCTTCAATGGGCGACTCCATGCGACCTGCCAGTTCCAAACCCAGAGAGCGGGCGCAGGCAATCACTTTGTCCGCAGCCCCTTCCCGCAGGCCATCGTCGCGCACGATCCCTCCCCGTCCGACCAGGCCCTTGCCCACCTCAAATTGCGGTTTGATCAGGGTAATAATCGACCCCGAAGCAGTGAGGTAGGGCACGACGCAGGGCAACACCAGCGTGAGAGAGATGAACGACACGTCAATCACGATCAGGTCGATCGGAGCTGGAATCGCGTCAGGGGGCAGATACCGGATATTGGTCCGTTCCATAAGGACCACCCGCGGATCCTGGCGAAGCCGCCACTCAAACTGACCATACCCCACATCCACCGCATAGATACGGCTCGCCCCACGCTGTAGCAGGCAGTCCGTGAAGCCTCCCGTCGAACAGCCCACATCGAAACAGATCATGCCCTTTGGATCGACTTGAAATTGATCCAGCGCGCCAGCCAGCTTTTCTCCCCCGCGCCCAACGTAGGGAGACCCGGGACCCGTCACCTCCACGGACGCATCCAGCAACGTGAGCTTCGCGGCCTTATCGACAATTGTTCCGTCCACCCGCACCAACCCGGCCAGAATCAGACGAGCCGCGTCCTCTCGGCTGGCCACCAATCCTCGAGTGACCAGCACACGATCAAGCCGTTCTCGCTCTGGGCGGGTTTTTTGCACCATAGCTGTGAGGGAAATCAACGGTGGCGGACGCAGGCCGCGGACTCACGGATCGATTCAGACGGCTACTGCGCGGTCTCTGATTCATCCTCGCTGGGGGAAAAGGCTTGAATCCGTTTCTTGCCGTCTTTGTCCTGCACCAGGATCTCGACCTTGCGCTCCGCATCTTCCAACATCTTGAGACAGGTCTTGGACAGCCGAATCCCTTCCTCGAAAATTTTCAGCGAATCGTCGAGTGGCAGATCACCCTTTTCCAATTCGGCGACAATCGTCTCCAATCTCGCCATGGCATATTCGAATTTGACTGCAGCCACAAGCACTCCCTTCCTCAGCTAGGATGGCGCATTATTGCCCGCGCCTACGGCAGGGTCAAGACGCCGACTGCTCAAGGACCTCGCGTACCACGCAGACCAGTTGCCCTTCACCGAGTCGGGCCTGAACCATCTGCCCAACCACCACGTCGGATGACTTTCGCACCGTCTGTCCCTCAGGGACCGTTCGTACAATACTAAATCCACGCGCCAGGATGGCCAAGGGACTGAGGGCGTCCAGCGCGGCAACCAGCGCCGCGACTGATTGCTTTCGCGAAACAATCCCGCGACGCGCTTCCTGCTCCAACCGCTTGAACAGCTGTGGGAGCAGGACCAGTGACGCTCGAATCCGGTTGTGCGGACCTTGTGTCAACAGGGCATGCCGGTGCTCCACCATGCCCCGGTGCAGCGCGGTCAGGCGCTCGGTCACCCTACGCATCAACCGATCAGACAGATCGTCCAGATGCTGCGCCTGCGCATGAACGCGAAACCGCATCTCCCCGAGTCCTCCGATCGACCGATCGAGTCGATGCCGCTGCATCTGCATCCCGGTGTCCATGAGCCGGCAGAGCCGCCCCTCCAGTTCGCCCAGTCGAGCCAGAATCTCGTTCAGCACCGGCACGACGGCCTCTGCCGCCGCGGAGGGGGTCGGCGCCCGATAATCTGCCGCAAAATCCGCGAGGGTCACGTCGATTTCATGTCCGACCGCCGAAACCACCGGCACTCTCGATCCGGCAATGGCTCGCACCACCGCCTCCTCGTTGAATGCCCAGAGATCCTCCGATGCCCCTCCGCCACGCCCGACGATCAGCACCTCCACCTGAGGCACCTCGTTCAAGGCTCGAATCGCTGCCGCAATGCGATCGCCGGCTCCCTCGCCCTGCACCGGCACTGGCACGACGAGAATATTGACGACCGGGCAGCGGCGCCGAAGCACCGCCACAATGTCGCGTATCGCAGCTCCCGTGAGCGAAGTCACCACGCCGATCGTACGAGGAAATTCGGGCAGCGGGCGCTTCCTGGCTTCATCAAACAATCCTTCGCCTGCCAACCGTTCCTTGAGCTGCTCGAAGGCCAACTGCCAGGCTCCAACCCCCTTAGGCTCGAGCGTATCCACGATGAGTTGATACTCACCCCTGGGCTCATACACGGAAATACGCCCGCGGGCGATGACACACAACCCTTCCTGCAACGCAAACCGGAGGCGGGTGGCTCCGGATCGGAAGAGCACGCCGCGGAGCTGGCTGTGCGCATCTTTCAGCGTGAAATAGAGATGACCGGACGAGGGAGCGCGGAGATTGGAGATTTCGCCTTCGACCCAGACTTCGGCAAACTGGTCTTCCAGCGATTCACGGATACGCCGTGTCACGTCCG